>Ga0209187_1000553_pt1 | contig 60437 bp, 60 predicted proteins | sample BantaG_FD_187430 | JGI IMG/M metagenome (GOLD analysis project Ga0209187, IMG submission 187430) | Marine algal microbial communities from Bantry Bay, Ireland - BantryBay_4 metaG (SPAdes) (version 2) | ecosystem: Host-associated > Algae > Red algae > Unclassified | place: Bantry Bay, Ireland...
TAGTGCATCATTTGATTTTACAAATAACCCGATTGGATCATGTTCTATCTATCATTTGAGTCTTACCGGTTCACTCGATGGATTTGCTGTTGGATCTAACATTAATCAATTAGCGGGTTGTTTTTCATTGTCTAATCCTGTGACAGTAAATAAAATCGATAATTGTGGTGCACCAGTTTGTGATGTGTTAGGTGGCAATATAGCGGTAGCTGGTGAAACGACTGTTAGCGTTTGTATTGCTGATATCGAGGCTGATATAGTGAATGTGACATTAAGCGACAATCGTGGTTCTTCTACGTGGATAGTCACAGATACTCAAGGCAATATCTTACAAATTCAAAATAGTGCATCATTTGATTTTACAAATAACCCGATTGGATCATGTTCTATCTATCATTTGAGTCTTACCGGTTCACTCGATGGATTTGCTGTTGGATCTAATATTAATCAATTAGCGGGTTGTTTTTCATTGTCTAATCCTGTGACAGTAAATAAAATCGATAATTGTGGCGCACCTGTATGTGATGTTGAAGGAGGTACAATCACTCTTGCTGATGGTTCTACTTCGATTCAATATTGTACAAGCGATGGAGTAAGTGACGTTCCAAGATTAATTTTAGAAAATAATCAAGGCTCTTCAACCTGGCTTGCAACTAATAGTGATGGAGTAATTATTGAGGTTAACCCTGAAGGTATATTTAATTTTGAAGGGACTCCAGCAGGTACTTGTTTCGTATATCATCTGAGTATTCAAGATCCATTTTCTGGATTTGCAATAGGTGCTAATATTGCAGATTTTTCTGGATGTTTTGAGTTATCAAATTCTATTCAAGTCAGTCGAATTACAGACTGTGGACCACCAGCATGCGATGTTGTCGGAGGTGTGATTGCTAGTCCAGATGGATCAACAGGACTGACTATATGTGTAGACGATGGTTTGTCAGAAAGTATAGAAATAACATTATCTGGTAATGTAGGCCCATCAACTTGGGTCATTACAGATACTAATGGTCAGATTCTTCAAACACAGAATACGAATGTCTTTTCTTTTGAAGGAAGTGGAGAAGGCGTGTGTCTAATCTATCATCTAAGTCTTGACAATACAATTACTGGATTTACTCAAGGTGAATTAATCTCGAATTTTGGAGGTTGTTTTTCTTTGTCAAATGCAATTACAGTTACCAAACAAATAAATTGTGGACCAGAACCTTGTATTATAGATGGAGGTGATTTGACAATGGCAGACGGGACTACAACAACAACGATATGTACAGATGATGATTTAAGTGATGTCCTTGACTTAGTATTGACAGGTAATGTAGGAGCAACAGCTTGGATTCTAACAGATGATCAAGGAATTATTTCAGATATAAGAAGCACTTCAGATTTCAACTTTGAAGGAGATGATGCTGGTACTTGTTTTGTGTATCACATAAGTTTATTTGATCCTATTACTGGCTTTGCCGCTGGTGTAAACATTAGTGGTCTTGGTGGGTGCTTTGAATTGTCAAATCCAATCACAGTAAATAAAATTACTGGTTGTGGCCCTGAAACATGTATGGTAGATGGCGGAGTAATTATGACTGCTGATACCATGACAGTCGTTGATGCTTGTGTTACTGATGGAATAAATGAAAATATCGAGTTAGTTATACAAGGTGGAGAGGGCGCAAGATTATGGGTTGTTACAGACTCAAGAGGCGAGATTCTTACCATCCAAGTAGAAAACGTTTTCAATTTTGAAGGCACTGAAGGAGGGACTAATTTTGTCTATAACATCGCCATACTTGACCCAATTGGTGGCTTTGATGTTGGCAATAATTTGACAGACATTCAAGGGTGCTTTGATCTGTCAAATCCTGTGACCATCAATAAACTTGAAGATTGTACACCTATTCCATTACCAGTAGGTGGAAGCATAACAGCAGTTGATGGTACTGGTGAGGTTACAGATATTACGATATGTGTAGATGATGGAATGTCAGATAGGATATCTGTAATACTAAACGGCAGCATGGGGGAGAGCACCTATATTGTCACAGATTCAACTGGTCAAATATTGATTGTCCAAGCTGTATCTATATTTGAATTTGAAGGTTCAGGTGGAGGTGCTGTACAAATATTTCACGTTGCATCATTCGGAGATGTGGTTGGATTACAAGCAGGATTAAATATTGCAGATATAACAGGAAACTTTCAATTGTCTAATCAGATAAATGTTTTCAGACAAGTAGGATGCGGACCTCCAATTTGTGATGTAGATGGGGGAAGTATAGAGACAAGTAATAATGAAACATTCCTCATCCTTTGTGTGACTGATGCAGAACCTGATATTGTTAATATCACTCTTGATGGCAATTCAGGAACATCATCATATCTGGTTACTGACCCTCAAGGGAATATTACACTTATTCAAAATGATGCGAGTGTTGACTTTAGCAATACTGCACCTGGTAGATGTTTTATATATCACATATCTTCAGATGGTGACTTAGAAAACTTTGTCGTCGGGCAGAACATCACTTCAATAAATGGATGCTTTGCTTTATCAAATACAGTGGAGATTTCTAAAATCGATGACTGTGAACCTCTAGTTTGCGATGACATTATGAGTGGGACTATCTCAACGATGGGTGGTGATACAGAAATTACCGTGTGCGTTGATGATGGTATTAACGAAGATCTTGTGGTTGATGTCGTCGACAATGTCGGAGGGAGTATATGGATTACGACAGATGCCAATGATATTATCCTGTCCACACAAAACAATAATGTATTTAATTTCGAAGGAGATCCTACAGGACAATGTTTTGTAAGACACATTGCAGCGCTTGATGCGCTCACAGGTTTGATACTTGGCAACTCCGTTAGTGACATAGAAGGTTGTTTTCAGATATCGAATAGACTAGCAGTTACAAGGGAACTATGCTCGAATGAAGAGTGTGTTGTATCTGGAGGAGCCATATCTATTATGGATGTAGGAACAGAAATAGAAATTTGTGTCACTGATAATATGAGCGATCAGTTTGTGGTAGATCTTAATGCAAACACAGGTATAAGTCAATGGATTGTTGCTGATTCTACAGGTATAATCATCGGTATACAAGATGGTAATGACAATACCTTTGATTTCGAAAGCTCATCAGTAGGCATGTGTCGCATATGGCACATCAGTACAAGAGATTCTACATTCAACCTTAATTTAGGTATGGATATAGCTAATTTAGAAGGTTGCCATAGCCTATCAAATGCTATTACAGTGACTAGATTAGGTGGCGCATGTTCCAATCCTGAATGTGCGGAAGTGTTATCTGGTTTTATTAGTTTAATGAACGGCGAGGTAGATACCACACTTTGTATTGATGATGGTATGAATGAAAACTTAGTAATTAATTTAACTGGAAATACAGGAGCTGGATTTTTTATATTAAGCGATGACGCAGGTGTGATACTAGATTTAGAAAATGACCCTTTATTCAATTTTGAGGGATCTGATATTGGCGAATGTTTCATCAACTATGCAAGTATATTAGATCCATTTGGTGGATTAACTCCAGGTCTAAATATCGCTGATGTGACAGGCTGTGTTAATTTATCTAATGCAATCAGAATTAACAAAGAGAGTTGTGTGGACCCCCCAATGTGCTTGGTATCTGGTGGTTCTATTTCAACTAGTGAAGGAGAAACTGAAATAACAGTATGTGCAGATGACGGTATGTCTGATCCAATAGATTTTGATCTCGTTGGTTCTTCAGGAATAAGTATGTGGTTATTGACCGACAGTGTTGGTGAGGTGATTGAGACATTTGATGGTTCCACGATAGATTTCGAAGGGTCAGACGAAGGGAGATGTTTGGTTGTTCATGCTGCAGTTCGAGATTCATCATTTGTGATTGCTGAAGGTGACAATACCAATGATTTGATGGGTTGCTTTTCTTTGTCAAATACAATCGTGGTAAATAAACAAATTAATTGTGCAATGGATACTTGTGTGGTGAGCGGTGGTACGATTTCACTTGCAGACGGTTCTACTGAGATTACTATTTGTGCAACCGATGGCAGAAGCGATGAATTTGAAGTCATGTTTACAGATAATGTAGGTGCTAACTCCATATTTCTAGCTGCAGATACAACAGGTGAGATAATTGCTTTACAATTAGACCCATTTATTGATCTTGAAGGTGTAGGAGAAGGAGTTACTTTAATTTATCATTTAAGTGCTAGGGATTCTATCACAGGAAGTGAAATAGGACAAAACGTTAATGCCCTTCAAGGATGTGTTGCACTTTCAAATTTTATTACAGTAACAAGTGATGGTGGGACATTTAATGGAGGTACAATACAAGATGCAAACGGTAACGAAGAAATGACAATTTGTGACGTCGATGGTTTAGATGCTGAAGTTGACCTTGTTTTATCAGGAGAAGAAGGTGAATTGAGTATTTGGTTATTGACTGATGACGATGGTAACATTATACAGTTATTTAATGATGGCCCTCCATTCGCTATACCAGATGGATCTCAGGGTACACAGATATGGCATTTATCATATTCATCTATCCTTACTGGACTAGATGAGGGAGCCAATGTCATGGACTTTCAAGGCTGTTTTGATTTGTCTAATCCTTTTATTCTCATTAAAGACATCGTTTGTGAACAAGAAAATTGTCCAGCTATTGCTGCAGTAATATCATTTGACGGAGGTGTCGATACAACCACAGTTTGTGTGGATGATGGTATCAATGAAGACCTTATGGTAAATGTTGTTCCAGGCACTGGTGACACAAGTGTGTGGCTTGTTACAGATACACTCGGTGTAATATTGAGCTTACCTTCAGGACCTACATTTAATTTTGAAGGAGATGGACCAGGCGTGTGCTTATTATGGAATTTAACAATTGTTGATACGATTATTGGTCTAGAGATTGACTCAGTAGCGACCAATATACAAGGCTGTTCCGCCTTGTCAAATTCGTTGAGAATAGAGAAGATCATTGATTGTTTTGATATGAATGTATGCATAGCGGATGGCGGTAATCTAACTGCAAATGGCGGCCAAACGTCTGTGACGGTTTGTAGTGGTGATGGCTTTCCTGACTTGATCCAATTTGAATTGGATTCTACTGTCGTTGGCAATAGCAGAGATGTTTATCTCCTTACCGATTCAATGGGTATAATCATCAACGTAGGTGCATCCGACACTATACAGTTTGAAGGTAATCCTGCTGGAATGAACTTAGTGTATCATTTAGCTTTTACAGATTCGATAATGAATGTTATAAATGGAGTAAGTGTAGATTCGATAACTGGTTGCCACGATCTATCAAATCCAGTAGAGATTATCATAGAAACCGATTGTCTTGATTGTCCAGCAGTAGGAGGTAGAATTGAGTTTGACAATGGCACAGTAGATACGATGGTTTGTGCAGGTGATGGTTTGGATAATATTCTAAACATTAATTTGACAGTTCCAGCTGATCAAGAATCGTTTTATGTAGTTACCGATACCTTCGGTACAATAATAAATACTCAAGCAAACGCTAACTTTAATTTTGATGAAGCTGGACCCGACATACTTCAGATACAGCATCTAGGCTTTTTTGGTACTGTCACAGGTCTATTAATAGGCGAGAATGTGACTGGTCTAGAAGGATGTTTTGCTTTCTCTAATCCAATAACAGTAATGAGAAGTATTGTAGATGGCGGTTCTGTATTTTCAGACGCGATGGCTACAGAAATTACGCTTTGTTTAGGCGACGGTGAGAGAGATGTTGTAAATATGTTCAATGATTCTGAATCAAATGTAAACTACACGTATCTGATCACAGATATAAATAATAGATTTCTTGCGACTAATTCTGGTACTTCTATTGATTTGTCAGGTCTCACCCCTGGTAGGTGTAGGATCTTTGGAGTATCGCATACAGGTGCCACTGGAGACTTTTTGATCACAACACAACAAGATGTGACTCAGGTACCAATAGCTTCTTGTTTCGAATTGTCAAATAATTTTATACAACTCAATAGAGTATCAGGTGACAATTGTCCTGACACTGGTCTTCAAGAACCTACAGTAAGTTTTGTTGCTTTAGGAAATCCAGCTGATGAAGAGTTAATCCTACAAATTAGTTCTGGCAATGTAGAAGGACCAGTCAAAATTGAACTCAACGACGCAAATGGAAAGTTGATGATGAGCGAGTCTATGAATTTAGAGATCGGTGTTATGACTAAATCCATCGATGTGTCTTCACTACAATCAGGTGTTTATTACGCAACAATTAGACATCCTTGGATTGTCTTAAATGAACGGATTGTTGTACAACACTAAGCGAATAGAAATAAAAAACCATATTGTTAAAAGGCTTTTCATTCAGTTGAGAAGCCTTTTTCTTTTGGTAAAAAAGAAAGAATTTTATAGAAATGTATGATACATCTGTATAGCCACGGAATTTATCCAGTGATGTAGTGATGAAAGAAAATGCAATTTGGCGTGATTTTTTTTATAAGTTTCATGAAAATTTGATTTATAAACAGGCGTATAAATTAGGATTTCTTGTTTTCAGATGATAATAACGCTGAAAGAGTTGTGCCATTAGCCACGGGTGAAACCCGAGGCGGTTTATTAGAAATTAAGGCAAATTTGGCGAGATTTTTGGTGAAAATCATGACAAATTTATTCTATGACGAGATGATATTTTTAGAGGAAATCATGCAAAATTTATCCAATGACGGAGGTTGTTTCTAGAGGAAATCGTGACAATTTTTTTTAATAGCTAATGCTATTCTCATACAAAAAAAAGACCCGCTGAAACCAACGAGCCTTTTTATTCTAAGAAATATCTAACTTCAATAACTACGAAGCCTCATATCTTCTCTCAACTTCATTCCAATTAATAATGTCAATAAATGCCTTGACATAATCAGGCCTTCTGTTTTGATAATTTAAATAATAAGCATGTTCCCACACATCTATGCCTAAGATCGGTGTGCCTCCACAACCTACACCTGGCATCAATGGATTGTCCTGGTTTGGAGAAGAGCAAATTTCTACCTTCCCACCATCATGCTTACACAACCAAGCCCATCCTGATCCAAATCTAGTGCCTGCTGCTTTTGCAAATGCTTCAGCAAATCCGTCTTTGGAACCGAAAGCTGCATCGATTGCATCTTTTAATGGTCCTGATAACCGACCTCTATCTTCTGGAGCGATTACTTTCCAAAATAAACTGTGATTGTAAAATCCTCCACCATTGTTTCTCACAGCACTATTTTTCATGTCGAGGTTCTTCAATATATCTTCAATTGATTTTCCATCTAAATCAGTACCGTCTATTGCAGCATTTAATTTATTCGTGTATCCATTGTGATGCTTAGTATGGTGGATTTCCATTGTCTTAGCATCAATATGTGGTTCTAATGCATCATAAGCATATCCTAATTCGGGCAAAGTAAAAGCCATTTTGTTTAGTTTTTTATGAGTGAATAATGTATAGTATTTAAACGTCTACGAATATACAAAGTTTAAACAGTTGGAAAGTATGTGAAACTTATCATCCTTAAAATTCACATCTCTCTTTTGAATTGAATAGTTTTACACAAAATTTTTAACATGGCATTTAGAAAGGAAAAAGACAGCATCGGCGTAGTTAAAGTTCCAGCTGACAAATATTGGGGCGCACAAACACAACGATCAAAAGAGAATTTTAAGATTGGAGATAATGTTATGCCTTTAGAAATAATCAGAGCTTATGCCATTTTAAAAAAAGCAGCTGCTCAGACGAATGCAGATCTTGGTGTATTGCCAAAAGCAAAATCAACTGCGATTGGTAAAGTGTGTAAGGAGATTCTTGATGGCAAATTAGACGATCAGTTTCCACTTGTTGTTTGGCAAACAGGCTCAGGGACACAGACTAATATGAATGTTAATGAAGTAATTGCAAACAGAAGCCATGTGATCAGAGGTGGTAAATTGAGTGATGCCAAAAAATACCTTCATCCTAATGATGATGTCAATAAATCCCAATCATCTAATGATACTTTCCCAACAGCAATGCATATTGCAGCATACAAGGCGCTCGTCGAAACCACAATCCCAGGAATCGAAAAATTAAAATCAACACTCGAAGTTAAATCAAAAGCCTTCAATAAAATTGTCAAAATAGGGCGGACTCACTTTATGGACGCGACTCCTGTGACTCTAGGTCAAGAACTAAGTGGCTATGTCTCACAATTGGAGCATGGTATTAAAGCAATCAAAAACACTCTGAGCCACTTAAGTGAATTGGCACTTGGCGGTACTGCCGTAGGTACTGGCTTGAATACACCGAAAGGATACGATAAGGCAGTTGCAAAGCAAATCGCAAAAACAACCAAACTTCCATTCATCACAGGTAAAAATAAGTTTGAGGGTCTTGCTGCTCATGATGCTATCGTAGAAGCTCATGGCGCTTTAAAAACAGTAGCAGTCTCCTTGATGAAAATTGGCAATGATATCCGCATGTTGTCTTCCGGTCCAAGATGTGGCATTGGGGAGATCACAATTCCAGCTAATGAACCAGGCTCGTCTATTATGCCAGGTAAAGTAAACCCAACACAAGCTGAAGCATTAACAATGGCAATGGCTCAAGTTGTCGGTAATGATGTAGCGATTAATGTTGGTGGCATGACAGGTCAATTTCAATTGAATGTGTTCAAGCCAATGATGATTTTCAACTTCCTTAATTCTGCTAATCTTATTGGAGATGCTTGTGTAAGTTTCAACGATAATTGCGCAACTGGCATCCAACCAGATAAAGAAAGAATCGAATATTTGTTGCACAACTCCTTAATGTTGGTCACAGCATTGAATACAAAAATAGGATACGATAAGGCTGCTACCATAGCCAAGAAAGCGTACAAAGAGGGCACTAGCTTGAAAGCAGCAGCTCTTAAACTGGAGTATTTGACCGAGAAAGAATTTGACAGCTGGGTAACCCCTGGCAAAATGGTTTGACTTTAACATTCTAAAGTTGTCTTTTATATGTACATCTATTAAAGTTGTACGTCTTAATACCATGAAATGCTTGCTAAGTTGTCTACTCATCTGTGTATTTGCGACAATTAACTTTGGTCAACACTTACGCCTGACCAATGAAGCTCAAGATTTCAAGAATGTTAAAGGCATGCACAGCTTTGATTTCTCCTCGGCGAAACTGGAAGAAATAATAAAGAAGAAATCAACACAGTTGGTGCTTGATGTCGAACTTCCTAACATGCCAATGTCTACAGTAAAGCTTATGCGATCACAAAAATTCAACCATACTCGATTTTTAGATGCTGATAACAATCGTATAGACTTTAAGCCATTGATTTATACCGGGCACTTTCAAAACAGTAAGTCTCTTATATCCTTAACTTTTGATGATGATGGTGTCTTTGGTATTATTTCAGTTGATGGCAAAAATTGGAATTTGAGCAAAGACTCAACATTAAAAAAACAATTCATGTTTTCTGATGATATACTTCCTCTTGAGTTGTATGATGGCTGCGAATTCAAAGATTCGGAAGAAGACATAATTATTGACCCTGCTGGAAACAATGTTGTAGAATTAATTGACAATCAGGATAAGAGTATTGCATTGTCAGTTGTTGATGTTTATTTGCAAGCTGATTTTGAATTGTTTACAGATTTTGGATCTGACACCACATCTGCTTTAAGTTATGTGTCTAGTTTGATGACAACAGTTAACATCTTATTCAATAGTGCTGATATAGATTTAAATTTTCCAGATATCAAACTTTGGACGTCATTGGATCCGTATAACGCTCCTGATGCGTCGTCGTCAGGACAGGTTTTAGATCGATTAATTTGTGTATTGGACGGCAATTACAATGGTAGGATAGCGCACTTAGTTTCAACGGTTAGTAAGTTTGGAGGTATTGCCAACCGAAAGAGCAGTTGTCCATACAACAAGCCACTATATGGATTCAGCAGAATATTCACCAATTTCAATACAGATATAAATATTTATTCATGGTCAGTGAATGTTATTGCTCACGAAATCGGACATAACCTTAGTAGTCATCATACACATGCATGTAGATGGAATGGTGATGACACCCAAATTGATGATTGCGGGAATACCTTGTCAACGACTAATGGAAGTGATTCCAATTGTAACGGTATCATTGATGATGTAGATGAAGCTGAAGGATCTGACTGTTATGACATTAATAATCCGATACTTCCCATGAAAGGCACCATTATGAGTTATTGTCATGCGGTGGGAGGCGTTGGGGTAGATTTGTCATTAGGATTCCATCCTCAAGTTGCTGCAAGAATGAAAAGTTTTGTAGATAATTGTTTGAGTCCTACTGCGACAACTTATTGTCCTATTGTTGATACTACGGAAATTCAAATCACTTATCCAACTCCTAATTCAATGCAATTGATGTGTACACGTATAGCAGATGTTGATACATATGCCTGGAAGTACAAAGCGGATATATCTTGTGAAGAGTCAATCATTGTTACGACGACCTTACCAGTCTTAGTAGTAGAGAATCTCTATGGCAACACACCCTATGAAGTAGAATGTGTCATTAGGTGTTCATCAACTCTAGGATATGGAGATTGGTCATGTCCAAAAACAGCTCACACATCAACTTGTTCCCCTGTACAAGTATTGTCAGGTATCGTCGATGGAGAAGAGATATTAGAACAGGCGGGCCTTACTATTCATTCAGATCAGCAGTTCATAAACGGCGCTTCGGTCAATTACCTTTTCGGGAATGAAGCTAATCTCAATCAAGGTTTTCTTGTAAATCTAGGAGCAACATTTCATGCGATGGTTCGCTCTTGCGAATAAAGACCATTTACCATATCAATTGTTAGCAGTTTCCACGATAAAAATCTATCTTTGCAGCCCATTTCTAAAGTTTGAGGTAATATGAAAGAACTAAAGAGTGAGTTTTTATTACCAATTCAAGGACTGTACATGGGGATGCATCAGTACGAGTTTACGCTGAATGATGCATATTTTGACATGTTTACCCATTCGCTAGTAAAAAGGGGATCATTTGGAGTAATTCTTGATTTAGAGAAAAAGCCATCAATGTTGATATTAGACTTTAATATTAATGGTAGCTATACTACTTCATGTGATGTCTGTCTTAAACAAATACAAATTCCAGTCGAAGCGGCTGAGAGATATTTGATTAAGTATACAGCAGATGATGGTCAATCAGAAGATGTTATTTATTTAGATAATGATGAATCAGATTTAGATGTTTCTGAATTTATTTTGGAGACCATCCAATTGCATTTGCCATTGATGAATAAAATTGATTGCGAAGCGAATGATTATAAATATTGTGATCGTAAAATGTTAAGTTTCCTTGATGGTAATCTAGACCCAAAAGAAGTAGAGGTGAATGATATTTGGGGAGAATTGAAGAATATTAAACTGAAATAAAAAAAAACGAGTTGTTATGGCACATCCAAAGAGTAGGATATCAAAACAGCGGAAGCGAAAAAGAAGAACCCATAAGAAAATGGGAATTCCTCAAATAGCTATTTGCAAAAATACTGGAGAAGCACACTTGTTTCACAGAGCGTATTACCATGAAGGTAGTCTGTATTACAGAGGTAAAGTGTTGGTTCAAGCTGATGAAGAACTTGATTAAGCTTCACAGCATATGAAAGAAATAATTATGACATCAGCGGCCCCTGATCCAGTAGGCCCATATAATCAGGCTATTCTAGCTGGAGATACATTGTATGTGTCAGGTCAGATAGGTATAGATCCGTCTACAGGGGAAGTTGTCAATTCTTCAATTGAAGATGAAACACATCAAGTGCTAAATAATCTAAAAGCAATACTTGAGAAAGCAGAAATGACTTTTGAAAATGTAGTAAAATGTTCTGTTTTTGTTTCTGATATGAATCAATACAGTGACATCAATTCTGTTTATTCAGAGTACTTCAGAGAATCTACTGCACCAGCACGAGAGCTTGTTGAAGTAGCCAACCTTCCCAAATTTGTAAACATAGAGATATCCCTCATCGCTGTTAAATAGCTACTCATGAGTGGTAAGAAAACAGTCCTGTCGTGCATACAGCCAACTGGCAATCTGCATCTTGGTAACTATTTTGGCGCTGTTAAGAATTGGGTCGATCTTCAAGAAACATACAAATGCTACTATGGCATCGTGGACTACCACGCCATGACAATGCCCTACAACACTAAAAAACTTCGCAATCAAACATGGGATCTTATCATTGAGTTGGTTTCATGTGGTATAAAACCAGATAATTTATTCATCCAATCACTTGTTCCAGAACATGCAGAATTGGGATGGATATTTAATTGTTTTGCTGCTGTTGGGCGAGTCAACAATATGACTCAATACAAAGATAAAAGTCAACAAAACAATAAGGATGCATTTATCTCAGTCGGCCTGTTTGATTACCCTGTGCTACAAGCTGCAGACATATTGATTTACAAAGCTGATTTTGTACCTGTTGGTGATGACCAGGACCAGCACCTCGAATTGACAAGAGAGATTGCAGAACGTTTTAATCGCAGTGTCGGTAAAGACTATTTTATTTTACCAAAAACATTACATACCAAAACACCAAGAATTAAATCTCCAGCAGATCCATCTAGAAAGATGAGTAAGAGCGCAGGTGAAAAACATGTGATTGGTGTCTTTGAAGACGAAGCTAGAATACGCAAGCAGATAAAATCAGCAGTTACAGATACTGGAGAAACACTTGATGGCGAAATGAGTCCTGGGATAAGTAATTTATTCGAACTATTAAAAGCTTCAAAATCACAGGACTACGATCAGTTGATGACCAGCTACAATTCTGGCGAGTTAAAATATAGTGAACTAAAAGAAAGTACTGCAGAGTCATTGGTGTCATTGACAAGGACATTTATACAGAACAAGAAGAATATTTTAGACAATAAAAAAGAACTGAAATATCAAATCAAACAATCTTCCGCAGAAGTCAGAAAAGTGGCACAGCAAACACTCGCTGAAGTGAAAGAGCTGGTAGGGTTGATGAATGTTAAATTCTGAAATTAAAGGCAATGAAAATATTTTGCATCGGCAGAAATTATGTAGATCACGCAAAAGAATTGAATAACCCTGTTCCTAAATCGCCAATGGTTTTTATGAAGCCACCCACTGCTTTATTAAAAGACCCAAATGTGTTTTATATCCCAGACTTTAGTGAAAATATTCATTATGAAATCGAAGTCATTTTAAAGATGGCAAAGAATGGTAAATCAATTCAACCCGCATTTTCACTAGATTATATCGAGGCTGTAACTGTAGGAATTGACTTTACAGCCAGAGATGTTCAAAGCAAGCTCAAAGAAAAAGGACATTCATGGGAAATAGCAAAAGGATTTGATGGGTCAGCCTTAGTCGGGTCTTGGAAAAACTATGAAAGAGAAAAACACATTGACTTTACTTTAGAAAAAAACGCTAATACTGTACAAATAGGAAATACATCGGATTTAATTTTTAATTTCACGCGTTTAATTTGCCACGTGTCAACATATTTTACAATTCAGAAGGGAGACTTGATTTTTACTGGGACTCCAGCAGGAGTTGGAAAAGTCATCACAGGTGATCAGTTGGTCGGATATATAGGGTCGGATCAAGCATTTAATTGTCAAATAAAATAAACAAAATATTATGCCATACTTATTTACATCAGAGTCTGTTTCAGAAGGCCATCCGGATAAAGTAGCGGATCAAATTTCTGACTCTTTGGTCGATCATTTTTTAGCATTTGATCCAAGTTCTAAAATTGCTTGCGAAACATTAGTTACAACAGGTCAGGTAGTATTAGCAGGAGAGGTTAAAACCAAAACATATCTAGACGTTCAACAAATAGCAAGAGACGTCATTAAAAATATTGGTTACACCAAATCAGAATATATGTTTGAAGCAAACTCATGTGGAGTATTTTCTTCAATACATGAACAATCACCTGATATCAATCAAGGAGTTGAGAGAAAGAAGAAAGAAGATCAAGGAGCTGGTGACCAAGGGATGATGTTTGGTTACGCGACCAACGAAACGGACAACTACATGCCATTGGCATTAGACCTGTCGCATAAAATTCTTCACGTTTTAGCTGATATCAGAAAAAAAGGAAAGAAGATGACTTACCTCAGACCTGATTCAAAGTCTCAGGTAACCATTGAATATTCCGATGATAATAAGCCAATAAGAATTGACAGTATTGTTGTGTCTACTCAGCATGATCCGTTCGATAAGAATGATGAAAAAATGTTGAAGCAGATAAAAGACGATGTTAAAAACATAGTTATCCCTCAAGTAAAAAAGCAGTGTAAAGCATCAATTAAAAAGTTATTTACAAATAAGATCACCTTCCACGTAAATCCAACTGGGAAGTTTGTCATCGGTGGTCCACATGGTGATACTGGGTTGACTGGGAGAAAGATTATTGTGGATACATACGGAGGGAAAGGAGCACACGGAGGCGGAGCATTCTCAGGAAAGGATCCGTCAAAAGTAGATAGATCAGCTGCATATGCAACGAGACATATTGCAAAGAATCTGGTTGCTGGAGGTGTTTGTGAGGAAATTCTAGTTCAAGTGTCCTATGCCATTGGAGTTGCAAAACCAACCAATATTTATGTAAATACTTACGGATCTGCTAATGTGAAAATGTCAGACAGCCAGATTGCTAAAAAGATTGAGAAGATTTTTGATATGCGTCCTTATGCTATAGAGACTAGATTGAAATTGAGAAATCCGATTTATTCTGAGACTGCAGCTTATGGCCATATGGGTAGAAAGCCAGAGAAGAAATCTGTCACGTTCGTTGACGGTAGTGGAAAAGTCAAAAAGAAAAATGTCGAAACTTTTACTTGGGAGAAACTTGATCATGTTTCTAAAGTCAAGAAAGCATTTAACATTAAATAAAAAATCAGTTAGTGATGGTAATGGTGGAGTTAAACACTTCACCATTATCAATTAGCTGAATGATATATGTACCAACTTCCAAACTGCTTACATCAATTCTTGATTTTGGTTGGTTAATGTTCATTACTCGTTCCCCTAGTATAGTGTAGATTAATACAGATGGCATAGATACCTTATCTGTCTCAATTGATATCCATTGATTAGCCGGGTTTGGATATATACGCATCGTTGTTTCTGCGTAATCATCAACTGGCGATGTGATGTCAACCAAAGATTGAAAAAACGCAATCATGGTTGTAGCTGCTGGAAAAATACAACTGCCATGTGTGCCGTTTTCGTCTATTAAAACAGCTTCCACATCTGTAGCGCCTCTAGCCTGCATAGCTGCTTCTGCTGTTAACGCATTTTGGAAAGTAACCTGCTCATCCATGCCACAATAATACATACGTATAGGAGCATTTGGCAGCCAATCGAAAACATCATTATCTTGAAGAGCGGTGTTTATTGGATGATCTGTCCCATTGAGAATGATATCTAGAATATTATCTAAAAACATCACTTTTGGCTGTATCAACCCATTATCTTCTGCTATGAGAGCTCTTAATTCACCATTTAATTCACTAAGCGTGATTTCTTCATTTTCAAATCTTTTTATTGCTGGCACATACTGAGATTTAAATATCTCCTCTAACGATGGTAGAATTCCATAGGCTCGCTCATAAGACAACATAACCCAGGCCAAGTAACCAACAAAGTCGTATTCTGTATCTTGACCAATCGTAAAATCTATCATGTCACCAGAAATAGAATATGGACCAGACATAGGTGCTGAAGCGGTGACTGTAAATTGATCAGCATAATCTCGTTCAAGTACCAAATGAGCAGCCATTGCAGCATGGCCACCTTGAGAATAACCTGTGATGAATAATTGATCGCTGGTTGGCAACTCTATGTCCGCAAGATAATCCTGAACTGCAATAAGCTCATCTATTGCTGCTAGAGCTTCTGATTCTGCATGCACGTATGGATGGACACCTCTTGATACACCTAAACCTTGAAAGTCTGGTACGACGGTAACAAAACCTGAAGCGGCTATACCAAGGCCTAGTTCCCAGCCACCCATTTGATTGGAAGGGACGTCTTCTCTCGAATCTACCGTGCCATGTTGATAAATGGCTTGTGGGTATGGTCCATCACCGATAGGCAATAATAATAACCCACTGGCAGTGTCAACTCTACCTTCTACATCTGTTGTCAAATATTCAACTCTGACTACTTCAACACCATCAGTAGCATCTATACCAAGAGTTAATTCTAGAATTGCCTCACTAACTGTAGTTAGTGTTTCAGCACTTACAAGAGTTTGAGTTTTGATTCCGCTTGAAAACAACAGGAATACAGCGGTAAGGACATATATCTGATTTCTCATAGATGTCAAAAATACAATCTTATCTTTGTAATCAAATTAACAGATATTATTTTCGATTATGGTTGTCAGATTCACAACGTTGTGCATACTAATTATACTGATGTCTTGCGTCCCCGCTACTGAGTCAGATTTGTACGAAAAACCATTAAGCCTTAATGATCAAAAACTAAGGACAATTTTTAATTATCAAAATGACTTGAAATTGGACAGTCTGACCTCATTATTTGATGATAAAAATAGCTTCACCCGGGCTCAAGCTGCAATGAGTTTGGGGTCCATGCAAATCTCTGGAAGTGCATTTAGATTAAAACCATTGTTGAAAGATAAATCTTTGCTGGTAAGCAGGAATGCTGCCTTCTCTATGGGACAAATTGGTGGGTTATCTACAGAGTCAGATTTACTTTCTGCATTCATTCGAAAGGATTCTACCATAAATCTGAATAACGACTTTAATGCTGCTATTTTAGAAAGTATTGGGAAAGTAGGAGAACAAACGAATCTAAAGAATATCGCAACAGTGACTTCTTACTCAGTACAAGATGATCAACTTCTGTTAGGACAAGCTCGTGCTATTTATCAATATGCTCTTAGAGATGTTTATGATGAAGCCGGAAGTGAAAGAATGTTAGAATTGTTAACAAACAATGAGATTAATGACAAAGTCAGACTATACGCAGCTAATTATTTTTACAGAGCCAAATCAATAGATATTGAACCATACAAGTTTCAATTACTAAAAATTTTACAAGCGCCTGATTCTTCAGTAGACATTCAAATGGCATGTGCTGCAGCTTTGGGCAAAACAAAAAATCCAGAAGTCGGAAAAGCATTGATAGATTTACTTGATAAGGATATTGACTTTAGGATAAAATGTAATGTCATACGGGCGCTTAGTAATTATGATTATAGAAAGGTCATCACACCTATGCTCAACTTGCTTAATGAACCAAGAGTACAAATCTCAGAACTCGCAGCTAATTATATTTATTTAAATGGGAATGCTGGAGATATCAAATTGTACAGAGAGCAGACGACCAACAATTATACTTGGGAAGTGAAGTCCACTCTATATAAAGCAATACAAAAGCATTTACCAAATAGATATATTAATACAAGAAGTATTGTCGCCAAAGAGATTGAAGAGCTATATACTAATAGTAATTTATACGGTAAGGCAGCCTATATAAGAGCTATGGGCGAAGATGTATTGAATTATAATTCAATTATTTCATTGTATGATGATAATATGAATCCAGTTTTGAAAACAGCAATTGTTGAAGCATTACAAGCATCATTAACTAGCACAAAGTGGAACTATGCCTACAATACACCCGGGAAAGATAGATTTGCTAAAGGTGAGATATTAGTATTCTTATCAGAACTGGCACAAAAAGGAGACAGTGGACAATTGGCTGTCATTGGTCAATTGACGTCCAATGAAACACTCAATTTGAGGTCTTTAAATATAGACTATACATTCTTAGAGAAATCAATTGTCGAGCTTGAATTGCCGAAAGAATTAGAAACATATAATTCGTTGGTCACAGCGATAAACTATGTTAAGGATACTACAATGCAAGAAATTGCTTCTACGAATGTGAATGAAATTAAATGGAAATTATTAGCTGAAATCTCAGATTCGACTAGTGCTACAATTCGAACATCAAGAGGCGATATTGTGATGATGTTGAGACCATCAGCTGCACCATCAACTGTATCTAATTTTATTTATCTGGCGCAAGAAAATTTCTATGATGGAAAAGTGTTTCATCGTGTCGTTCCGAATTTTGTCATTCAAGGAGGTTGCCCTCGAGGAGATGGTTACGGAAGCCTAGATTATACGATAAGAACGGAGATCTCACCAGAGATAAGATATGAATCAGAAGGGATGGTAGGCATGGCTTCAGCTGGGAAACATACTGAGTCAAGTCAGTTTTTTATTACGCATTCTCCAAGCCTACATTTGGATGGAAAATATACCATATTTGCCGAAGTCATTGAAGGAATGGATGTCGTTAAAGCTATACGAATTGGCGATAAAATTAATGATGTCATAATAAATACCTTGTAATTAACCCTTTGTTCTTTGAACAATTAGGGTATTATAAGACTTAATTAAATTGAAAGATTTCTATTGTATGAGTTTCTCAGACAACAAAAAAAAATTTATTAAAGAGTGGGGCTCCCTGTGTTTGAGCTGGGGTGAAAAGAAAGCCATAGGTCAAATCCACGGAGCATTACTTATATCTGAACGTGCTCTATCAGCTGAAGAACTCATGTCTCGGCTGCAAATGTCTAGGGGAAATGTGAATATGAATATTCGTGAAATGATCGATTGGGGCTTGATACACAAAGTCTCAGTCGAAGGGGAACGAAAGGAATTCTTCGAAGCGGAAAAAGATTTTTGGAAAGTTTTCCAACTGATTCTTATGCGAAGAAAAAAGAAAGAGTTAGATCCAATGATCGAACTTCTAAAAGCGAGTTCAAATGTCGAAGCTGAGTGTCCTGAATCAGATGAATTTTGTAAAGTCGTTAAAGAACTTCATCATTTCTCAGTGAAGGCTGAAAAGATTTTAGATATGTTTGCTGATGATAAAGACAACTTCCTTAGTTCATCTCTCATGAAAATGATGCGATAAGATTATCAAATCATTGGCGAATATATTTTCCACATGCAACACAACATTCATAAAATAAGCGCTGACCAAATCTTTGTAGACGGCATGCTTCGAGAAGACAGTGTTGTCGTATTTGATAATTCTGGAAAAGTATTATCTGTAGATAAATTAGCCGATCATAATGCTGACGAAATAGATAAACGCCAAGGCGTACTTGTGCCAGGTTTTATCAACACTCACTGCCATCTAGAGTTGTCTCACATGAAAGGTCGAGTCGCTACAGGTACTGGATTGATTCCTTTTATACAGTCTGTTGTTCAGTTTAGAGATATCGAGCAATCTGTCATACATCAAGCAATCCATTCTGCAGATAAGGAACTGTCAGATAATGGTGTAGTAGCTGTAGGAGACATCTCGAATAAGATTGATACTATAATGGCGAAGGCATCAAGTGATATAGAGTATATGAATTTTATTGAAGCCTTCGATTTTTTGGATGATGAAAAATGTGAGGATTATTTCCAACCTTATCTTGAAGTGTATGAATCGTATAAGGATGCAGGGTTAATATGCAGTATGGTACCTCATGCCCCATATTCTGTATCTAAAACATTATTCGAAAAAATAAATAAGGTAAATAATGGAAGCAAATTGCCAGTATCCATCCATAACCAAGAAACCACACATGAGAATCAATTTTTTAAAACGAAAGAAGGTGATCTCTTGAAATTTTATAGTGGATTTGGTCTGCCTATTGAATCTTTTACACCTACAGGAAAGACCTCTACACATTATGCATTTCAGCATATGAATAAATCCCAAAAAACGGTGCTTGTCCACAACACAGTGATGTCCTTAGATGATATTCAATTTGCAAAAGGATGGTCCTCTGAACTATATTTTGCTACTTGCGCAAATGCAAACTTATATATCGAAAATAAACTTCCCTACTACAAAGATTTTATAGATGCAGATGTAGTGATGACCATTGGTACCGATAGTCTGACTTCTAATTGGCAACTCTCTATTTTAGAAGAAATAAAAACAATTCAACGCTTCCAGTCATATGTGACTACAGAAGAAGTCTTGAGATGGGCAACAATTAATGGAGCAAAAGCTTTAGGAATGGTTGATACTCTAGGCTCTTTTGAAATAGGGAAAAAACCTGGAGCGAACCTACTTACTCAAGATTCGAAAAAAGAAACATTTTCTTTGCAGGATGCAAGCGTGATACCTATTGTAAATGCAAAAGGCAAATGGTACTAAAAATTATCTGAGAGATATGTAGTGAAAACTATATTCCTTTTTTAGTAAAACAAATTGTCGTCGGGTATTTCGATTTTCTAAAAATCCAATGTATTTAGTTTAGATGTTATATCATCTATCTCAGTTGAGAATCTTTCTTTCAATTTGTTTGCAATTAATAAGGCGCGCAACTTTTCAAGGGCACTAATTTGGTCTTGCTTGTTTGTAGTTAGAAAACGATGTTCAATTTGTTTCATCAACTTTTCAATCTCTTTAATTTTAATTCGCGTTTCTGATGACATACAAGAAATTGTAAAGCATGTCCAAATGTATTCGATTGCCTGTTGAGAAGGGTGGATTAAATCTTCTGTATAAAAGCGATAATCTCGGAGATCATCTTTCATGATTTCATAAGATGGGAAATAATGACAGTGAGTATGAGCATCAATCGTTTTGTGAACTGCTGAAATAAGTTGAGCTTTACTTCTATTGTCCCTTTGGAGTCCATGTCTACTATGGCGAACTGGGCTAACTGTAAAGACAATAGCTGTACTGGGATTGAATTGTTTAATGGCCGCAACGATCTGCGCGACAGATTGATCAGTCTCCTGTTGCGAGAGTAAATATTTTTCAAAAAGAGAAGAAGTTAATTTGTGGCAATTTGCAACTACTGAATCAGTACGTTTTTCTTTGAATACAATGCAACTTCCCAATGAAATGAAAATAACAGCTGCTGTCTCCAGTTGGTCAGACAGTCTCTTCACAGCTGATCTTATGTTGTCAATACAAACTGATCTATTGACATCAGAAAACTGGCTATGGAAGTCTAGATGCACATATGTATTGTCCCGTTGCTTTAACTCTTGCTCTGAAATATCGTTTTGACCAACAGCAAGAGTAAGATGTTTGAGTAAGGAGATAGGATTGTATGTGATTCCGGTAGGGTTGGTGTTGCTCAAAAACTTACCTCGTTTTAGTTTTGTACCTATGTTTTCAGCAAAACATGAGCCCAATAATAAGCATGATGTCGAGTGATCTATTTGTAGTGGTAGGTTGATCTCACCGATTTCTGTTCTCCAATTCATCAAATATGTATCAAGTTTAAACGCTTTTGAAGTGTATGATTAGAGCGTTTGTCATGTAAAATTATCTATTTTCGTACTATTCATGAGTTATCTCAAAAAACTATTTAGAATTCAAAAGGATGTTATCATTCCAGAAATAGATCTGGGTAGATACAGTGATTCTTACAAAGAAGAGGAAAAGTATGAATTTTGGGATAAAGCCATTATGTTTTTTGAAAGTAAGGAGTATATAAATGCTTTCCTAAATTTCTTAGAATATTTGAAAAATGACATGGATAACCTAAATTATACTAGGAATCAAGATGTCATAGATTTTGAATTGTTTCAAGGATCAAAAAAAATAGTTGGCAGAGCAACTAAAGAAAAAGTGACAGCTACTGCCAAAATTGCGAAAACTTCTGAAATGAATATTGGATTCATGAGAAAGTTGATCGAACAAAACTTCAATCTAAAATATTCAAAGTATTCACTGGATGAAGAAGACTCAATTACACTTACGTTTACCTCCTACATGCTGGATGGGTCTCCTTATAAATTATATTATGCATTGAAAGAATTGTCCGTAAATGCAGATAAACAAGACGACATTTTACTTGAGGAGTTTGATGCATTGACACCAGTGAATACAGGACATATTCGCAATGTTTCTGATGACGAGAAGGCGATCAAATATGAATACTTACAGAAAGAATTGGCAATTCTTACAGAGAATATAACAGAAGGAAAATTAGATCCACTAAAATATCCTGGTGGTATTTCTTATTTAATTTTGTCTGTCATTTATAAGCTTGATTTTCTGATTCATCCCGAGGGAGCAACGATGGAAGGTTTTGAAAAAATCCATAAGGCTTACTTTCTAAAAGATGGCAAATCAGCGGATAGGCGTAATCATGATATGCTTAAGAAATTGAGGAAAATTCAGGAGCGGACGCAGGAACAATTTAATACAGAGTTATATGGTGTCAAATCCACTTTTGGCATAACTGCACCTACCTCCCATGAACGAGTGAAAGAGCTTATCGATGACGAATTGTCTAACATTGATTGGTATATGCAAAATCACTACGGGACTGTAGCTGAAGCCATTCCATCTTACATTGTAGGTTACTGTCTTTTTAACTACTCGATACCTCTGCCGATTAAGAAATTGTTTATTTTATATTATCAGATTTTTGAAAACGACTATTTTACAAAACTTGGTTTCCCAATAATCTATTGGCAAAATTTTCATATAAATAAAGCTAAAGTCAAATCAGCAATTTTCTCTATTGAAAATAGTGTCAAAGCAGAGTTTCCAAACTTTAAGCCTGATGTAAAAAAACTCGTATTCTCTACACCCGCTCATTTTGGCAAAAGCTTTATGTTGATGATAAGAGATGTCGAGGTAAAAAAGACAAAGAAAAAGCAGTTGTGAACAAAGCGGAAATTATAGAAATATATAGAGACTTGGTCATTCAGATTGCAACTCCGTATAGTACGGGGACTGGATTCATTTTAAAGGATGAGGGCATTATTATTACAAACGAACACGTCGTTAGAGACAACAAAAGAGTTGTCGTCAGAGGGTCTACATTCGAGAAGTCTTTGGCAGATGTCATTTATTCAGATCCTAAACACGACCTTGCTTTTCTATTAATTGAGAAACCTCCTTCGCTCGAGCATCGCATTAAGTTGTCAAAAGATAAATTATTGTTTGAAGGAGATAAAGTCATAGCTGTTGGACATCCCTTTGGATTAAAATATACAGCAACAGAAGGCATAGTCTCTAACCTCAGGCACGAAGAAGATGGTGTGACATATATCCAACATGATGCAGCATTGAATCCTGGGAATAGTGGAGGGCCACTACTCAGTGAGTCAGGTCAAGTGATTGGCGTAAATACATTTATCATTAAGGATGGAAATAATATTGGTTTTTCATTACCAATAAAATACCTCATTGATACATTAGATATCTTTCTCTCACATGGAAAGTCTGAAGCTGTAAGATGCAACTCTTGTCTCAATATCATTTTTGAAGACAATGTCGAGAACGGCTACTGTCAACACTGTGGGGCAAGGGTGCATTTGATCAAAGATATAGAACCATATGAGCCTGTTGGCGTCAACAAAACGATCGAAGAAATGCTCATAAAATGTGATTATGATATAGATCTGTCCAGACGTGGTCCTAATCAATGGAATATCAAGAAAGGCAGTGCTAATATAAATGTCTCATATCACATCAAATCAGGACTCATCATAGGTGATGCATATTTGGGTTTACTGCCTTCGAAAAACATAAAACCGATCTATAGATATCTGCTTAAGGAGAATCATACATTGGAAGGCTTAACGCTTTCTGTGAAAGGACAAGACATCATTCTCTCATTGTTGATTTATGATCAGTATTTGAATGTCACTTCTGCTCAGCGATTGTTTGAACATTTATTTGAGGCAGCAGACCATTATGACAACATATTAGTGGAAGAGTATGGGGCTGCTTGGCGCAATGAGTAAAGAAATGAAGGGTTTAATGCATAAATCTTAACACTATTATAATAATTAAGTCGTTTTTGTCTTTAATAGTATACTGCTTTAGATTGTAAACTTAGCTTTAGTTATTACATTTGTGCCGATGATCGAGAATCTTTTACGACGGAATTATCTTGTTTGTTTCATATTGTTGATGACTGTATCTGTGTTCTCACAGGACATACATTTCTCACAATTTTATCAATCACCACTGAACTTGAATCCTGCATTGACAGGCGTCATGAGGTCTAATCAACGATTCGTTGCAAATTATAGAAATCAATGGGCATCTGCTTTAGGTGCTAATGCTTATAACACATACTCAGCATCTTACGATCAAAAAATCCCTGTAGGTACTTATGATTACTTCGGTATTGGTGGAAGTTTATGGGGTGATTCTGCAGGTGCTACTAGATTTGGTTCTACAGCTGCTAGAATTTCTGCTTCATTTAGCTATTATATGAATGGGAGTTTTAATTCATCTCATTATTTAACCGTAGGTACAGATTTAGGTGTCGTTCAGAGAAGAGTGAGAGCTGGTGATTTGAGGTGGCCTTCACAGCATAATAATGGGGTGTTTGATCCTGCTTTTGGAGCTCCTGAAGATATTAATGACAATAATTTTATTTATCCTGATTTGACTGTAGGTCTCATGTGGTTTAGTGTGTTTGATCAACGCAACAGCTTTTATGCAGGAGTAGCTGCAGCTCACGTCAATGAGCCTAATGTATCTTTCTTTGAAAATACAAATAATGCTAACCCATCAGATGCGAGAAATCTGTATAGAAGATATACCTTTCATGCAGGTGGAGAATATGGGCTCACAGAGACGATTGGAATATTGCCTGGGGTTGTCGCCATGTTCCAAGGCCCTCATCGAGAATACAATGCTGGCACAAGCTTTCGATTTAATATAAATGAAGACAGTGGAGAAGCATTCCAAGTAGGGGTCTGGACGAGATTAGGTACTCAAGATGGAGGCGGACTTCATTCAGATGCAGTTATCTTCTCTACTAAATTTGACACGGCTAAATATGGTTTAGGCTTTAGTTACGATTTCACTACTTCCGCCTTTAGACAAGCAGGTACTGCAAATGGATCTTTTGAATTCTCTGTTACATACCTCATCGCTAAAGATGATCGTCGTAAGTACTGGTATCCGAAAGTGCATTCGTAGTCATTATCAATCATAACGAAAAATCAATATCTGTGCCTATACACACGTCTATGCGCTATAGTCTTTTAGTCATGTTTATTTTTCTATGCCATCTTGGTATCAGTCAGGATATTCATTTTTCACAATTTTACATGTCTCCGCTAAATTTGAATCCAGCATTGACTGGTGTATCAGAACATTCTCAACGGTATATTTTAAATTATAGAAGTCAATGGTCACCTGCACTGGGGGCAGCTAATGCGTATAATACCTCATCTTTTTCTTATGATACAAGAAAGCCAGTAGGTGAGCTGGATTACTTCGGTATAGGAGGGACACTATGGGGCGATGTTGCAGGAGAGTCCAATTTGGCAACAGTTCAGGTTAAACTTTCCGCCTCATACCAAAAGTACTTAAGTGGAAATAGTAAACGCTCCAGTTATCTGGTGGTTGGTGGTGATGTTGGTTATACAAATAGAAGGGTTTCTACAGATAACCTAAGATGGCCTCTGCAGCATGATGGGATAGGAGGCTTCAATGCAGGAGCACCTAGTGGAGAAATAGCAGCAATTGACAACAACCAAATAGATCCGATAAATTATCCAGATGTATCTGTTGGAGTATTATACTTTTCTTCAAATGAAGAATCTCTAAGTTATTTCGGCGGCTTTGCTTTTAGCCACATCAACAGACCAAATATTTCATTTTTAGGCGAAGACTCAAGTCTATTTGTTCGCACTACTGTCAATGCCGGAGCAGAAATACCAGTAAATCCAAGGGTGAGTGTTTTACCAAATGCAATTGTATTCATTCAAGGTCCTCATCGTGAATACAACCTAGGCGCCAATCTTAGATATAGGATGAATGACACTGGTGCAGGACGCCAATATGTCCAGTTAGGTGCATGGTTTAGGACTGGAAATAGTGTGGATTCCTCTATCCATGCAGACGCATTTATCGTATCCGTACGTATCGATAATGGATCATATGGAATTGGATTAAGCTATGATGCAACAGTATCTGACTTTAGAAGTGCAGCCCCGGCAAACGGGTCATTCGAATTATCAGCTAATTATTACATACCGGGTAAAAAGCGGAGAGGTGTTTTTTGTCCTCGATTTTAAGAGAAGAGTTGGATTTAGACGAATGACAAATTTATAAGCACTTTTAACATTAACCATCCCATCAGCCAAATGCTGGCACGCTTCCAAAGAATGGAATTTCGCCCCACTTATATTCGTACATCTTACATAAACCAAAAGCGAGTCTACAAGCACCAATGTATAAAAGCTTAATATTGAGCCCACTCCGAAAACTCACAAAACTAAAAATGTTTCTTTTGGCGATATTTTTCATTTTCTCAATTAACTGATGCTCAGGCATCACTGAATTTCAAAAACCAAAAATCTCATCCAAAATATTCTATTTTATGCAATTCGTCAGTTTTCAGAGTGAGCTCAATATTTGCTTTGAAATACAAATTTGCTTATTGTTAAACAGTTATTTTGTTTTCCTGTGATGCTATTGTATCTTAATCATTCTTAATTATAAGTAAACGCAAAGTCATGTTTGGATCTAATAAAAAAGACAAGCCGCAGACACAAGTTACAGTTGATGCCGCTAAAAAATCTAGTACCTCTACTAGTAATTCTTCTTCAGGGTTAAATATCAACAGTTTGGGCGCAGGCACTCGAATGGAAGGTACAATCAATTCTGATGCTGACATACGGATCGATGGAGAATTGATAGGCACCCTGCACTGTAAGGGAAAAGTGATAATTGGTCCAAAAGGAGTTGTTGATGGTAATATAGACTGTACGACTGCTCTGGTAGAAGGTTCTTTTAAAGGTGTTCTCAAAACTTCAGATTTACTGAATGTTACGGAATCTGCTGTTATTGATGGTGAAGTTACCACAGGTAGACTTGCTGTTCACCCAGGGGCAAGATTCAATGTTCATTGTGCTACTGGGGATGTAAGTCCTAGTAAAACTAAATCAGCAGCAGATAAAGTTTTATCCTTCGCAAAGACTTAATAGAGGTTGAGAAAGCGTTTGCCAGAGTCAAAAAATTATTTGAGATACACTGGTTTGACTATGCAATTATTTGTATTGCTGTTTTTAATGTCGTTCGCAGGTCAATGGCTTGACAACTACTTTAAGTTCTCTAATCATTATGCTACAGCATTTTTACCGATTTTAGGTTTAATCGCATTTTTTGTAAAAATGTATAAGGATTTAATAGATTGATGCTTATTCGCATTTTTCTTCACTATTCTTGTCGATCCCTTTTTGTAGAGAATTAATCTCACGACTCAGTTCAGGCAATTTTTTAAAAATGGCATAAGACTTCAAATAATCTCGAAATTTGAGGATTGGATACCCATACCATTTTTGGTTTGGTTCGATTATGGAAGATGGGACTCCACTTTTGGCCTGAATCTCTGTGCCATCTGCAATGGAAATGTGTCCAGCAATACCTACTTGTCCGCCTATCTGACAACCGTTTCCAATCTCCACACTACCTGATATCCCCGTTTGTGCAGCGATGACATTGTGTTTGCCAATATCTACATTATGAGCAATCTGTATCAAGTTATCTAGCTTTGTCCCTTCTCGGATAATGGTGGTATCAAATGCCGCTCTGTCAATGACAGTATTGCTTCCAATTTCTACATGATCTTCAATAATGACGTTGCCAGAATGATGTATTTTTTTGAAACGATTTCCTTTAAAATGGAATCCAAAACCATCGCTGCCAATAACTGCATTACTATGAATAATCACATGATCGCCAATGATAGCATTTGCGTAAATTTTTACTCCAGCATAGATGATACAATATTCACCGATACTGACATTTTCACCAATATAAACCTGAGAACCTATAGATGTTTCTGCACCTATAGTAGCTTGATCTTGTACAACTGTATAAGCGTCTATATGTACATTCTCACCATAAGTGACAGAAGGAGAGAGTTGTGATAAAGCTGAAATACTTCCTGGTTTTTTAGCATAAAAAGCTAATTTTTCTGAAACAAGCTGAATAGCTTCCATGACATCAGTTACTTCAATGTAAGTCTTGAATTCGCTTGCTGTATAATTAATGTCCTTCTGAATGACGACCACCGAAGCATTGGAAGAGTCTAGCAATGCCTTATACTTCGGCTTAACGATAAAACTTAGGTCTCCATCTTGCGCTGTCTGAAGCCCTTTGATTGAATTGATTTCTCTTAAATCATCTCCTTTCAGTTTGCCAGAAACGAGTGTTGCAATGTCTTTTGCAAGTAATGTCATTATCCGAAGATATTGGTTTTTTAGGTCTCTTCATTAAGATGCTCATCTAGAAGTAGCTAATTCATCAAAGAGATTGAGCTTTTTGAGCCATACTCGTATATTTGGTACTCTATATGACAAAGTCAACAATCCGTTTAGGTACAAGAGGAAGTAGGCTCGCATTATGGCAAGCCAATACAGTCACCGCTGAATTGCAAGATTTGGGTTATCAAGTCGATATTCAAATAATAAAAACAAAAGGTGATCAAATTCAAGATCTTTCTTTTGATAAAATTGAGGGTAAAGGGTTTTTTACATCAGAGATCGAACAAGCACTTCTAAAGAATTCTATTGATTTTGCAGTTCATTCTATGAAGGACCTTCCGACTCAAAAATCAGAAGGGCTCATGTTGGCATCTTTGTCACAGCGTGCTAACCCTAGAGATACCCTTTTGCTAAAGAAAGCATCTGTCCTTGGAAAGTCACCGCTGACTATAAAAGAGGCAGCTGTTATCGGCACATCATCGACCCGAAGAAAAGCGAATCTATTACACTTATTTCCAACTTCAGTAATGAAAGACATCAGGGGAAATGTCCCGACTCGTTTGGAGAAATTGCGGAGTGGAGATTTTGATGGAATTATTCTTGCGCAAGCAGGATTGGATAGACTCCAACTCGACGTGTCAGACCTGTATAGCTTCCCTTTTGATCCGTCTGAATTTGTACCTGCTCCTGCACAAGGTGTCCTTGCTTACCAATGCAGAATAGAAGACAAAGACATGATGAATATTCTTCGGAAAATCCATCATCATGACACCTCTGATTGTACTAACATTGAACGCAAAGTCTTGCAGAAAATGGATGGAGGCTGCCATTTGCCATTAGGTGTTTATTGTCGAAAAGATGCAATGGGGTATTACCACACTGTTGCCTGTTTTTCTAATGACTTACAAAAGCCATTACGAAAAGTAAAACTTTCACAAAGCACGAACCACCAACTGGCTGAAAAAATTTATGACCAATTAACTTCTGATTAATGTATTTGATATTTGATGTGTCCTCCAACGGTAAACCAAGAAGCTTTAAAGCGTCTCCAAACGATCTTTCAAATTGGCCTAGAATGATTCATATCTCATGGATAGTACTTGGTGAAGATTTAAAACCAAAAAAAGATTATAACTGCGTCATCAAACCAGAGGGATTTATCATTTCTGATGAAATCGCTAAGCGACATGGTGTTGATATGGAAAGAGCCAATACCGAAGGCGATGACATCAAACAAGTATTGCAACATTTTTCTGATTCAATGAACGACGTCAAATATCTATTTGCACATAATCTTGATTACAATGAAAATATACTAGCGGCAGAATTTAAGAGAGCTGGTATGGAACATGGGATTTTTGCTTCGGAGAGACTTTGTTTGATGCAAGAAGGCACCTTCTATGCGAAAATTCCTAAACGAGGGGGAGGGTATAAATGGCCTACTTTAATGGAATTACATGCCGCAATTTTTAAACAAGGCTATAGTCCTGCAAATAATGCACGTGCTGACGTCATTGCTGCTTCGAGATGCTTTATAGCTCTCCACAAAGCAGGAGCCTTCGATGATTTGTATGACATTGAAGAATTATAAATAAGGTGCTCTGTAAATAACAACCTAGACTAAGTTAACGAAAAGCAATATGAAACAATACATTAGTAAGCTCGCATTGGTTGTCAAAGACTACGACGAAGCCATCGATTTTTATACCAATAAATTGCACTTTGATTTATTAGAAGATACGAAGTTGCCTGAAGAAAAAAGATGGGTTGTGGTAAGACCTCCTGGCGGCAATGGCTGTTCGCTACTATTAGCAAAAGCTAAAAATGAAGCCCAAGCAGCATCTATTGGTAATCAAACTGGTGGGCGGGTGTTCTTGTTTTTATTTACAGATGATCTGGATAGAGATTATAAAAATTTAAAAGATAATAACATAGAAATAGTAAGAGAGATCACAGAGGAAGAATATGGTAAAGTGACCGTCTTTTCAGACCTTTATGGGAATCTTTGGGATTTGATTGAACCAACTGCTAAAAATAGTTTGTTTCAATAATCATGAAGCGCCTATTTGTTTCTAGAAACCTAGAGCCCACCTCTCCAATCAAATTGTATTGTGATAAACATCTAATGTTGTTGGAAGCTCAATCTTTACTAAACTTCATAGCTGTACCAATCGTAAAAATACCTGAAGGAGACTGGTTGTTTTTTTATAGTAAATCAGGCGTAAAACATTTCTTGGCTCAATTGAAAGACAAGACTTCCATTAGCTCATATAAAATCGCTTGCTTTGGGCCATCAACAGGAAAATATTGGAAAAGGAACTTTGGTCAAAATGCACATTTTGTGGGTGACGGGAAGCCAGAGCACGTGCCAACGGAGTTTAAAAAAGCTCTAGCACAAAGCGATACGGTTGTCTTCATAAAAGCAAAGCACTCAAAGATGTCAGTGCAGCGAGTCATAGAATCAGAATTCAACTGTGTCGATGTGATTGCTTACGAAAATACCATAAGAACAAATGCCATTCAAATTACAACACCTGACATAGCTATGCTCACAAGTCCATTGAATGCAGATGCGTTTATAGATGCTGTGCTGGACTATAAAGGATTGATCATTACACTGGGTTCTACCACTTCATCACACCTTAAAAAACAGTACAATATGGATTCTATTCCTTCAGAGCTTATAACAGAACAAGGGATGTTAGATAAATTAGTCCAAATCTTGGGACATAATGAACGACTAATCTAAGCTATACCAATATGATATTATTTCGGGAGTTTCTTAGCTAATCTTTTAATCGCTCTTATTGTTGAGAATACTCGTATTCACTGCTTTTCTCGCCTTGATAACGACTAAAACCTCTTGCTAATAAAAGTCCGAAACCACCTTATTTTTGGTATAAATACTAACTTTGAACAATGCTGCAATCTTTACTCATCAAGAACTATGTCATAATCGATCATGTCGATTTGCATTTTGTTAAAGGACTCAACATTATTACAGGTGAAACGGGTGCTGGAAAATCCATTCTGCTAGGTGCATTACAGCTGATTCTTGGCAAACGTGCAGATTTAAATGCACTATTTGATGTCAAAAAGAAATGCATCATCGAAGGTGTCATTGCCATTAAGGATTATGGTTTAGAAAGTTTATTTGTCAAACATGAATTGGAATATGATGATGAATTGATAATCCGGCGAGAGATAAGCCCAAGTGGCAAGTCTAGGGCTTTTGTTAATGATTCTCCTGTTAATCTATCTGTACTCAATGAAATTAGTGCTCAGTTGATCGATCTGCATCAACAATTTGATACACTCGATATTTATTCTAATGTTAATCAATACAAAATTGTAGATACGCTTGCTAACAGCACAAAGTTATTAGACAAATATCATAAGGCATATAAAGAATACAAAACAGCTAAAGAAGAATTTGATAGAGAGACAAAAAAGGCAATGTCTGCAAGTAAGGAAATAGATTATATCCAATTCCAATTACAGGAGCTTGATAAGCTTCAACTTGTGGCTGGGGAACAAGAGAAGATGGAAGAAGACCTTGCAAGCTTGGAGAATGCTGAAGAAATTAAATTGAGTGTAAGTGAAATAACTAGCCGTCTAGATGGAGAGCAACAGTCTGTGATTCAGGATTTAGAGCAAGCAAATAGGCAATTGGTGAAATTGAGTAAATACAATTCTGCCTTTGGTAAGTTGGCAGAACGTTTGTATTCGGCATCCATTGAATTGACTGATATTAATGAAGAGCTCAGCTCGATATCAGGTGATTCAAGTATGGATCCAGAAAGATTATCTACAATCAAAAGTAGATTAGATGACATTTATAGGCTCCAGAAAAAACACAGTGTCATGTCAGTATCTGAGTTAATAAACACTCAAGAAAAATTGCGCGTTCATTTTGATAATTATTCTAATGTCGAATCTTATTTGGCATCATTAAATAAAAAAGTAGAAGAAGAAAAAACTCAAGCGACTAAACTTGCAAAAGATTTATTCAAAAAGCGAAAAGGCGTTACAACTAAGATTGAAAAAGAAATTGGCAAACGATTATCAGAATTAGCGATGCCAGACGCAAAATTGATCGTCAGCTGCGAGGAAGAAGAAGATCTGAATGGCTATGGTAAGGATAGCTTGTCACTCTTATTTTCTGCAAATAAAGGTAAAGCTGCTGTTGCTTTGAAAAAGGTAGCATCTGGTGGAGAATTGTCAAGACTAAATTTGAGCCTCAAGGCATTAGTTGCCAATAAAATGAATTTACCTTGTTTGGTATTTGATGAAATTGATACAGGAATTTCTGGGGAAGTTGCACAACGGATGGGATTGATTTTGGAGGAATTAGGTTCAGCGCATCAGGTCATTGTTATTACCCATTCTCCACAAGTGGCAGCTAAAGGAGATAGGCATTTACTCGTCTATAAAGAATCAAAAGCAAAAACAACCAATACCTATATTAGAGATTTGGAATTAGAGGATAGAGTTATAGAAATTGCTAAAATGCTTAGTGGAGATCCACCAAGTGAACCTGCGAAATTAAATGCCAAAGAACTACTAAAAATCTCGTAATGGGCAGATTTTTGGCAGGCATCCGTGGGGTATTGATGGCCTTGACAATGGTCGTTTATATGATTTGTTATTCAATCACACTATTGTTTAGAAAACATACACCTGAGTCTGCATTTAATTTAAGAAGAGCTTGGGTAGTCATTGGGAACCCCATTATGGGTGCTAAAATTAATGTTATTGGATCACCATCTGATCAGCCCGCCATTTATATGAGTAATCATCGTAGTTTTTCTGACCCCTTATTTCAGGCTAAGGCATTTGATGCGTTTATCATTGCAAAAGCAGAGGTTAGTGGTATTCCTGTGATGAGTCAGGCAGCTAAGTTGACAGGTATTATTTATGTAAAACGTGAAAGTAAAAGTAGTCGAAGAGCAACAATTCTTAAATTGATCGAAACGGTAATGGACGGGTACAATGTATTGATTTACCCAGAAGGAACAACTGGAGATTTAAAAACCACTAAGCCATTTAAGATGGGTGCATTCAAATCAGCTACGACAAATAATTTTCCTGTTGTGCCAGTTGCCATTGAATATAAAAAATTAAAAGATCATTGGCAGAACAGATCATTGTTTTCTCATTTTTTATTGCAGTTTGGAAAATTAAAGACTGAAGTAAAAATATCGATTGGACCACCAATGCTAGGAGAAGATCCTGAAGTACTCATGAATCAAACAAAAGATTGGATTGATGCTGAGTTGTTAAAATTGCAGAAGGGGTGGCAGGAAGGAAGTTAAAATCATTGGTAAAAGTTCATTTTGATATTATTTAAAATTCTTAATTAATTTTATAGGATTTTTTGTATTGGTTAATATTCAGTACTTTAATATTGAATAAACAGCACTTCCTATGCAGAGAATACTTCCAATGGTCTCTCTTATGTTTTGTGGATTATTAATAAATGCACAATTAAAACCCGATTCTGTATATAGGGATTCGATCTATACAACAGATAGAGACTCAATAAAAGGTTGGGCTTATCTCGAATTAGCTAAAAGTAAGATGTTTAGTGATCCTAGTCTTTCTCAATCTTACACTGATACTGCAATTAGTTTTAACTCTTTTAGTAAACATCCAGGACCTATTGCTTCTATCAATTATGTTAAAGGTACTTTGGCTCATAGGAATAAAAAAAATGACGAAGCATTTGAATATCTTCATTTAGCTAGAGAAGCCTATCGAAGTTTAGGAAATAAAAAACAAGAACAAGCTACTGAGTATCGTTTAGGTTCAGTTCATTTAGATGATGGTAATTCAACGAAAGCAAACTATTGTTTTAATAAAGCATTACAATTAGCTGAATCATTGCAAGATTCCCTTTTAATTGCGAATTCATTAAATGCACTCGGCGTGATTCAAAGAAGGGCAGGAGATATGGAGAGTGCCAAACCGTATTATCAAAGAGCCTTAGATATTTATAAAGCAAAACAGAATATAGAGGGACAATCGACTTGTATAATGAACCTTGCTATTATTGCAAAAACATTAAAAGATTATGATACTGCCATAACACTCTATGATGAAGCATTAAGTTTGAAACCTAATAATGATAGACTAAAAGCCTATATATATGGTAACCTTTCATCTGTCTATAATGCAAAGAAAGATTTTACTAAATCAATAAACTATGCCGAAAAGGCTCTGGCTTTAAGACGCAAAACTTCAAATAATACGGAGCTGTTTAATTCTTTAATTAGTTTAAGTATCAATTATTACAAGATTAATAGTTTGAGTGATGCCAGACGATATTTAGAAGAAGCAAAGACTTATGTGGGTGAAAACTATAATTCACTTTATCAATTGACGAAAACAGAAGCGGACATTATTGGAAAAGAAGGTAATTTCAAAGAAGCCTTTAAGTTATTAGAAAAGAGTTACGAGTATAAGGATTCTGTTTATCACATAGAAAAAGCAGAACAGATCGATAAGCTAAATATCGAATTTGAAACGGAGCGAAAGGAATCCGAGATTAGCCGACTTCAATTAGAAGAAGAATTGAACGATACGCAGATTTCAAATCAACAAAAATTGCTTGGTGGTGCTGTGGCAGGTATTTCTCTATTAACATTCTTGTTATACAGACTTTTTTCTCAGAATAAACGAATCCAATCTCAGAAAAATATAATCTCAAATTCTTTAAATGATAAAGAAGTCTTACTCAAAGAAATCCATCACAGAGTTAAGAACAACTTACAAGTCATCTCCTCTCTCTTAAGTATTCAGTCGAGAAAAACGAAGGATGAAACAGCTAAAGAAGCACTAAATGAAAGCAAGTCGCGTGTCCATAGTATGGCCTTGATCCATCAAAATTTATATAAGGGAAATAATAATTCAGGCATCCAAGTTGATGCTTATATAAATAATTTATGTCGAGATTTATTACATTCATTTGGTGAACACAGTGGCAGAGTCAATATTGACCTAAACATCGAACCATTATTTCTCGATATAGATACTTTAATACCTTTGGGTCTGATTGTCAATGAGTTGGTCACCAATGCACTTAAGTATGCTTTCCCTAATGATCGCCAAGGTGTTATCACCGTGAGTCTTGCTGAGAAGGATGATGTGCTTCAATTAAATGTTGCTGATAATGGAGTTGGCCTATCAGATCATCAGTCGAAAATGGGGTATAGTGGTTTTGGACATTCTTTAATAAAAGCTTTCAAACATAAATTGGATTGCGATGTCAATATTGAAAGTGATGAAGGCACCTCTGTAACATTGGTTATAAAAACCTATAAAATAGTAGAAGCAAGTGTTTAAAATATTAATTGTTGAAGACGAGCCAATCATAGCAGCTGATATTCAGGATTTATTACAAAGCGATGGATATAAGGTTATTGGTATAGCACATCGAGCAGAAGAAGCACTTGATATGTTGAATACAAGGCAACCGGACTTTGCTATCCTTGATATAAACCTTGCAGGTCATCTGACTGGTATTGATGTAGCAGAACACATACACGATCATTATAAAATTCCTTATTTGTTTCTTACTTCCTTTGATGATGAAAAAACATTAACTGAAGCCCAACAATATGCGCCATATGGTTTTCTGGTCAAACCTTTTCAAGACAGAACACTCTTGGCCTGCATTAAGATAGCAATAGCCAATTACGAACGCTCCCAAAAAAAAATGGAGATAAATAAAGAACAAGTTGAGCAGCTATTTAATGGTTCGGTAACTGAACAAGAATTTATGATTATCAAGAATTTGCAAGATGGAAAATCATATAAGCAGATTGCTTCAGACAACTTTATCTCTATGAATACTGTAAAGTATCATGTGAAGAACATTTATTCAAAATTTGACCTTTCTGGCAGAGCAGAATTAGCCTCTCGCTTAACCCAAAATTAAAAACTAATGACATTGCAAATCGCGAGTTACGGAGACCTTCAATTGAGATGACAACCTGAGGCAAAGGACTCCGTTCCAATGTCGTTTAGTTAAAGTATTGGGGAATCAGCTGTTATGAATGAGATCCCATTTGTCATGATTTTAACCAAAAATCCCGCCAAATGGAGCTTTTTTGCTTCGATTTCGCACGGTACTTCGTACCGTGCTATTAAGATGTCGCACCTCTGGCGCTCTTTAATTCCTTAACTAAACGACATTGGACTCCGTTCCTCTTGCCCGACAAAGGACCTGTCTGCCGTCATGCTCTGTTATTCTTGTTAGAGTAAAACAACAACTACACAAATGTGTGGGAAGCTAGGTCTTTTATTGATTCATCTTTGAATCATGATTAACGAGTTATTGAAAATCATACATGAAGCAGAAGCCATGATCGAGCAGCAAAATAGACTTTGCGATGATTTTGAAACTAAACTAAATAGTGTTTATGTAGACTTACTCGAAATACAACACAGACTGAATGAAAATAAACTAAACCATGAATACAATTTCCAAAAGAGAGAAACAAATACTTGACTTGATAGCAAATGAGCATACCATAAAGGACATTGCATCCTTGCTCTACATCAGTATTGAAACAGTAAAATCGCATCGCAAAAACCTGCTCTTCAAACTGAGAGCTAAGAATACTGCCGGCATGATTCGTCGGGCTTTCGAACTGGAGATAATCCAACTACAATTTAATCTTTCCAATTAAACTTTTAAAAATCAAATAATATGAAAACAAATTCCAAACAAATTTTAAGCACTTTTGCTTTTCTAGTAATGTTGTGTACATGTGCAATTTCACAACAGCAAACAATTCAATACAATTCAAATGCGAAGCTGAGCGAAGAAGGCCCCCATTTGCTTTTATCTGAATTTGGTGATAGTGGCTTTGGTGCGAATGATGATGGCTTCACACGAATGTGGTTTAAAAACTCATCAGATCCTAACTATTGGTCTTTTGCAGCTAGACCTCATGATGGTGCTACAGATAGAGACGGAGTCTTAAACAGTCCAATCGTTCTTGCATACGGAGATGTAAATACAGAGTCGAGAATTCAAAAATTTGGCTTCGGAGATGACGGTACACTTCGCATAAATAAACAATACACTTTACCTAATATGAAAGGGGTAGAAGGACAGGTGTTAACGACTGTTGATACGAGTAATCCGGTCAATACAGTTACTGATTGGTCATTTGTAGATTATACGGAGAAAGATGGTAATCTCAATAATCCTAATTTTGAAATTCATGAAGATTCAAATGATCCTGCCTATTTAAATTTTACCAATAATGAAGGCAGTGCTGTTACCCCATCTAGATGGTACATACGAGCAGATGCAGGAACTAGTAATCCTGCTACAACAAATGGCGAATTTGTGATTGGATGGGCGAATGGTGCAGTAGGCGCAGGTAAAAATATTATGACAATCAGTGCTGGTAACCAACGTGTAGTCTTCAACGGAGATGTTGGTGCATCGTGTGGTGTTCTGACTTGCTCGGATGTACGCTATAAAAAGAATATTAAGATGATTAATAATGCTTTGGCGAAAGTAACTCAACTTGAAGGCGTTTATTTTGAGCTGAAGGATGAAGATTTCCCATCTATGAACTTTAACAAGGACAAACAAGTAGGTGTCGTGGCACAAAATATAGAGGCCCAATTTCCTGAACTTGTTAAAGAGCGAGAGGATGGATATAAAATGGTTGCCTATGATCGTATCGGGCCAATCTTGATTGAAGCAATTAAAGAACAACAAGTAATGATTGAGAAATTACAGAAAGACAATGTAGAAATGAAGGCTCTGATTGAATCATTGCAAGACACGAAATAGTTTTCGCCTCTCATCCTAAATAAAAATCTCTTAGCCCTTATTCATTACCAGTGGATAAGGGCTTTTAATTATTCTTAAATGGTATATTCATTGCAAAAGCTATTCATTGAAGAAGTTTCTCCTCCTTATTTTATTTGTTCTGGTTCTATTAATCATTTGCTTTTTTATTGCAACTCAAGATTTTGAAAAAGCAAAACCAACCGTTTATTACAACGCCAACATATATACCATAGATGAGCAACTACCCACAGCATCTGCAATGGTCGTCGTTAATGGTTTGATTACCGCCATTGGTAATGACGAATTAATATCAGATTCTAAGTATAGAAATTACGTCAAAGTTGATTTAATTAATCAAACAGTTTTACCTGGGTTCATAGATCCACATACGCACTTTGCTTTATCTCTTTCTTTAGAAAACATGATTGACTTAAGCGGATTTACGCATCGCACGAACGAAGAGGTTTGGAGTTATTTTGAACAACAGGTGTCTAAAATTCAAAATGGGGAGTGGTTGCTCTGTAAAGGCATTGATCCTGTTTTGATCCCAAACATTACTTTACCGACCATTAATTATCTGGATAGCATTGCACCAAATAATCCAGTATTCATTGCATCGCAAAGCCTTCATTCGTATTGGGCAAATACTTTAGCATTCGAATTCGCAGGCTTAGATGCTAATACCCCAGATCCTAGTGAGGAAAGTTATTATGAAAAAGATGTACATGGTCAGTTGACAGGTTTAATTGTTGAGCAAGCAGCAGTTTTACCTGTATTAGAATTATTAGAAAAAGATTTGTTTAGTCCAGCGTTATTTAGCTATTCAGCCATTGATGTCATGAAGGAGTATGCCAGAAATGGCAACACGACAATTGTAACAACGGGCCTCTCAATCTCCGACGAAAAACCAATGCACTTAATTCGTTACTTGTCCGATTAGTCTATCAGTTTAATTGGGAGAATGCTTAATCTAAATGGAATGTTTCCAGATCGACAAGCATTCCCTCGTCATTTTATATATATGAGACACGACCGAGCTCAATTGATGCCTGCAGCTGGCACTAAGTCAAATGATTTTATTGATGTGATCGGAGTCAAACATTGGTATGACGGTTCCCCTTACATCGGTTCTATGTATTTAAAAGAACCTTATTTGACAAATGAGTTTAACCAACAAAAATTAGATATCCCAGAAAATCAAACTGGGACTAATTTAATTGGAAAGGAAGAGTTAAAAGCTTTCATTAAAAAGTATCACAGTAATGGTTGGCAAATAGCCATTCACACACAAGGAGGAGCTGCAATTAGTGATGTTTTGGATGCGTATGAGGAGTTAAGTGCGGAATTGGATTATTCAAAATCGAGACATCGACTTGAGCATTGCCTTTTAATGCCAACGGCAGATCTATCTAGAATGTCAACATTAGGGATGACACCTAGCTATCACATCAACCATTTGTATTTTTATGGTGATGCCCTTAAAGAACACGTCATCGGAGAAGAACGAGCTAAGAAATTATTGCCGCTTAGATCCACATTAGAGAATGGGTTGACATTAAGTTTACATGCGGATCAGCCGATGTTTGCTAGTCATCCTTTTCGATTGATTCAAACGGCTGTAGAGCGTAAGACTAGATTAGGTAATCCTATGTCCCAAGATCAGCGAATCGAATTGATAGATGCGATAAAAGCGATGACTATAAGTGCCGCTTGGCAAATACACAAAGAAGATAAGCTTGGAAGTCTCACTGTGGGTAAATATGCAGATTTCATTGTTCTAGATAGCGATCCATTCTCCACACCCTTTTCAGAGTTGGAAAATATTAAATGTTTAGAGACTTATGTGTCAGGTAATAAAGTTGATACGTCAGAAGATACAAATTGAGACAATAGCTTTCTTGATTAATCAACAACTCCAGCGACATCAATGTTGCCATACTTGCCTGACTCTAGAAGGTTGGCTAGTGATTCCATTGTCTGGATAGGGCCTTTAGTAATCGCCATATTTATCAACCAAGCTGGTATTTTTCCTCCGGGACTTACTTTAAGTAAGTATTCTATATCTATCATGCCATTAGCCTTAGGCTCAAGGATATAAGTTGAACTAAAAACAGGTATTCGCACAAATTTTTTGAATGTCTCCATATGATCGGGGACTGCTTCAGATTTTGTTATGACAACCTTTGTATTTGGATTTTGTGTTCGCTCATAAAGAATGACAAGATCACGATCATTTGACGGAAATGGGAAGTCAGAGGAGACGTAGTAGTAAAATTTATGCTCATGTAATTTTTCTACTATATAAGAATCGATTGTATGAGGAACCCAATCTTTATGTGCATCTACGTCTTCAAGAGCTGCGACGAGCTCAGTCATAGTTGTCTGAATACTTGCCTCGATTTTTACCTCTTTGTATTTGGAGTCCTCTGATTTTTTGGTGTAAACCAGTATAGATTCTTTCTTTTTGAGAAGTTCCCATTCAGATTGGCTGAATGATTGCGACACAAAGGATAAGAGTAAAAGTATGGTCAAACTTTGAGACATACAGCAGAAACGCATTTGGGCATTAAATAATGCTTCAAAAGTATTAAAGTAATGATAAATTATGATTTGGATAGACCAAAGGTTACAAAATCACAACAATTTATATGCTTTGTCGAAGAGTAAAGCTTACTCGTCGATTCCTTGAAACTCAATATGTGAAATACAGTGTTTTAAAAATAAAACCATTGAAATGAGCATATTTAGAGTCATACTTGCCATAATTTTTCCACCACTTGCAGTAATTGATAAAGGACTAGGGTCAGTCATCATAACATTATTATTGACCATTTGTGGTTGGATTCCTGGTGTCATTGCTGCTTTGATTATATTGAATAACCGGGAATAGGAAGTTTCGCTTTATGTTTACGTATAGTTTTTATATATTTACACGTAACAAAATAATATGAATAAGAAATTGACATTAAGTTTAAATCAGGACATAATTAAACGAGCTAAAAAATATGCCAAACAAAATGGTACAAGTTTGTCTAAGATGATTGAAGCTTATTTTCAATCTATCACAAATTATCATCAAGAAGAAACTGAAATTAAAATAACTCCCTTAGTCGAAAGTTTGTGTGGTGTAGGCAAATTACCTGATGGATTTGACTACAAAAAGGTCCGATCGAAGTATTTAGAAAAAAAGACTAAGTAGTGAATGTATTTATTGATACTAATATAATAATCGACTTGCTGGCTAGAAGAGAGCCTTTTTACCTTGAAAGCCTACAACTATTTTCTCTTGCAGATAGCAACGAAATAAATCTCTTTATATCAGCATTAAGTCTTGTCAATGCACATTATATATTATACGATGTTATGAAGATAAAAGACGCTCGATCAGTCATCGGAAAATTTAAAGTTCTCGTCCACTCACATCCACTTCATGATAAAACTATCGATTTGGCCTTGAATGATAAAGATTTAAAAGATTTTGAGGATGGTATTCAGTATTATTCTGCATTAGAATCAAAAGCTACCACCATTGTAACAAGAAATCTAAAAGATTTTAAGCATTCAATTATACCTGTGATGAGTCCTAAAGAGTTTTTGTCAAAGAGAAAATCCGTAAGCTAATACTTTCTATTTTCATCATTAATCAACAACAGTATTTAATCAAATATCTGCGAACCAATTGGTGTTTCGATCACTTGTTAATAAGCATGTCACTCAAATAGTATGACCGCTTTATCAAGCACTGGTTTCGATTCGTTTTCAGTTGTATCTAAGAGCTCAAATTCGAACTGAAATTCCTTCTGGAAGATCAGTCAGTTCTGCTTGCGCAGGGGACTTTCCAATTTGCTTAGCAAAGCCTTCAATTGTATTATACCTCTCAGTGACAACTTGCCAATCGCTCCATTGGTTAATCTCACCATCATTATTGGTATCCACACCGACTCTTGTTTTGACTGTCTCAACCCATGGACCAGGACTAACATAATCGGTATCCATTTGGGTGATCAAATAAAACTGATTTTCTGCAAACATAATATCTGGATCGGGATGCCCTTGGCCGATATTTCCACAAAAGCTAAATGGTTCATTGATATTATCGGAGGTAAACCAAGCTACACTCATATGTTCCCTGCCATGTTTTCCTGCAGGATCAAAATCAGCAAATAAATAATACTGACCACTGATTGAAATAGAAGCCCAATCACCAAACGCATTCTGTTCTGGTTCATGAATTTCAAATTTAGCAAAAGAGCGCGTTTCACCTGCTTTCATTCTATGTTGAGGAACATCTACAGTCACCGTTTTTCCTGGAAATCGTTCGGGATCTTTCAGATGCTAGTGTGGATGGGCATATTCAGCAAATTTTCCCGTAGGTTTGGTACACTCATCTACTGGAGCATCCACAATTTTAAAATTATCAATACCATCAGTGCTAATGCCGTGAATGGCTAAAGGAGAATCCCATGCATGAATCGATGGATTGACGGGAGACCAATCTTCAGCTATGATATGAAAGTGACCACTAAGATCTCGAATAACTGCGCAGTCAGAACCATCAGTGGGATCGTCAAAAGCTATTCCCATATTTTTTCCTGGTAGACCATCAGTCAGGTCTTCATCTATATATAAATGTGGGTCTTGGTCATTCGGAAAATCGTAATACAAATAGAATCGACCATCAACATATTCTGCACTTGTCATCCAACGAGAAAAATTTTCTGATACAGGGCCATGATGAATCCATATTTTCATGTCTTTGCTATTCCATGCGTGGTATCCATCTTTACCTGGCATTAATCCACCAGGCGCATCATATTGGTTTTCATGAGGAGACGTTTTTAATGCGATATCAAATCCCTTCACCTTAGTATCTTCGCCTTGATAGGTCTCATCTTTTTGACTTTGACTTTTTATGTATCTCCCAAACATCCAATAGTTGCCGTCACCTAACTGCAAAGCTATGGGAGCATCACCCAGATTAGATGGGCCAATATTGGAAATTGGCTTCCAGTTTAACCATTCCTGTGATTGCATAAAGCGAATCGTTTTCACTGACCGCTTTTGTGCAAATGTTTTAATTGAGCTTTGAAATATTGCTTTATTACTCGTTGGCTCAGCCTTCCCATTCTCAATTTTTAAATTAGTTTGACGCGCCATATTTTGTTGTCAATCTTCTTGAGAATCAATCGTCCAAGTATCTTCAAGAGGGCTTATTTCTGACGATTGTTGACGTTGTAGAGTGCATGCATTACTCAGGAGAATGACTAATAATAAAAGGTAATTTTCAATCTTCATATTTATAATTGGATTCTTAAGATAGAGAAATCAAAGAAATTATTTTAAAGATCTGGCTAAGACATAAAAACTGTGAAGGTGAATTTGGTAGGACAGAATGGACTATTAGTTGGCTAAGGATTGCTAAATGTCAATCTAAAATGAAGGAACAGACCCAAAAGCTGAGTTCCATGAAAATTTCATTTACAAACAGATGAATAAAACTTTATAATTTTCTGACTCTAAATGAATTGCTCCAAAATGATCCCAGCGTGATCAAATTATGTTAGCTACGGGAATTATTCAGTGGTGGGTTATAGATATTAGAGCAAATTTGGGGTGATTTTTCGTAAAAATCATGCAAAATATTATTATTAGAGGATGTTATATCTTTAAAGGAAATCAAACGATTTACCAAGGAATCATCCTTCTATAAGATTAAATGATACATCAATAATGTGATTAACAAAACGAGAAATGCTGAAGCTTACACTAATTAACTAGCAAAACTACCCATTCAAGCTCAGTTGCACTTTCTTCTCAAGTTCTGCAACCGTGTCTTTAAATATAATGTCTGTATCCATCAAATCTCTGACAGCTTTACAAGAATAAATCACAGTACTGTGGTCTCTACCGCCAAAATTTTCACCAATAGATTTCAGTGATTTGTTGGTCAGGTTTTTTGCCAAATACATAGACAACTGTCTAGCTATGACAATGGAACGCTTTCTGGTTTGACTTTGTAATTTATCAACAGGCACATTAAAGTGATTGGCTACCAGATCTTTGATGCTGTCGACCGTCACTTCACGATTGATTTTCTTGATAAAATTTTGGATGACTTGTTTTGCCAAATCAATGTTGATAATTCGCTTATTTAACGAGGCTTGAGCGATAAGTGAAATCAACACACCTTCAAGCTCTCTGACATTGTTTTTGATATTGTAAGAGATGAATTCTACAACTTCCGGTGGGAGGTCTACACCTTCTTTTTCCATTTTAAAAGACAGTATAGCCTGACGTGTTTCAAACTCAGGAACTTGAAGATCTGCAGACAGACCCCACTTAAATCGTGAGATGAGCCTGTCCTCCATATCTTCTAGGTCTTTGGGTGGCCTATCAGATGTCAAAATCACCTGCTTCTTATTTTGATGCAAATGATTAAAAATATTAAAGAAAATTTCCTGGGTTTTAACACGTCCTGCTAAAAACTGTATATCGTCTACAATCAACACATCGATCATTTGATAAAATGTCATGAAATCGTTGACTGAATTCTGCTTAATAGATTCTATAATTTGGTTGGTGAAGCTTTCTGTCGTTTTGTACAACACATTCTTATCTGGAAATTGATTAAGAACTTCATTGCCTATTGCTTGTGCTAGGTGAGTTTTCCCTAATCCTACATCTCCAAAAATCACCAATGGATTAAAAGCTGTTCCACCTGGATTAGCTGCTATGGCTTGACCAGCAGATCTAGCTAATTTATTGCAATCTCCTTCTATAAAGGTGTCGAATGTATAATCTTGATTGAGCTGGGGATTTATTTTAGTTTTCTTAATGCCAGGAATAACGAATGGATTCTTGATATCATTCCCTTTAATAGGAGCGTCAGACATGCCAGGTTTCCTTGGATCTGACACTAAAATCTGATATTCTAATCGTCCATTACTCCCTAATTCATTTACCAATGACTTCTTTAATAGGCCGACATAGTTTTCTTCTAGCCATTCGTAAAAGAATTGATTAGGTACTTGTATGGTCAAAGAATTGTCGTGTAATCGAATTGGCTTTATGGGTTCGAACCAGGTTTTAAAACTTTGGAGATTGATATTATCTTTTATGAAAGACAGACAGCTGTCCCATACCTGTTCGTAGTGCTTAACCATTCCTTTTCGAGGTTTATCTGTAATTAAATAACAACAATTTAAGATCGGAATTGGGAGTTAAAAACATCTTTCGATTTTGGGATTTGCCCTCGATTTTTGGAAAGGTTGGTTACTATTTCTAACTCCAACGACTCAAAGGAAACGAAAAAAAATTCAGCTACCAAACAATGATTTAAAAAAGTGGATATATATTTTACGTTTGTAAACGCTTGAGTCTCAAAGAGATATATAAATAAAAATCATCATACAAACCGCGTTGAAGTCTAGCTCTTTACAGTTTAAAGTATATTATATTTATAAATGTTTGGTTTTCTATAGATTCTTAATAAATAGGTTTTTGCAGCTCACACAGTTGTTTTTTCTACTTCTCTCAAATTCTATGTCAAGACGTCCAAGCATTATACCTGCCCATCCAACTTGGTTCACAAGTACCGCTTCTTGATTTGCATTTGCAACTATTTCTGGTTCTCTTAAAAATGTATGTGTATGGCCACCTATAATCAAGTCTATATTCGTTGATTGAGATGCAAATGTGACATCATCAATTTTATCTTCTCTGTATTTATAGCCAAGATGTGACAGACAAATCACATAGTCACAGTTCAGTTCATTTTTTAATAATGAAGCTGTCTTGACAGCATTTGCAACAGGATCCAAATATTGAGTATCTCCAGTCAATTCACTCGGTACAAGACTTTGTAGCTCGATACCGACTCCTGTCACTCCGATTTTTATTCCGTTCTTTTGATATACCTTATACGGGAGTACTTGGTCATGCATTGGTGTATTGCGAAAATCATAGTTGCAATTGATCATCGGAAAGCTAGCGTTTGACATCTGGGATTTCAGATTATCTATACCAGCATCAAAATCGTGATTACCAATCGTAGCAGCATCATATTTCATCATCGTCATCGCTTTGATTTCAACTTCTCCATCGAAGAAATTAAAATATGGCGTCCCTTGAAAAATATCTCCAGCATCGAATAACAACACATTTGATTCCTGATTTCTGATTCTTTGTATCAAACTACTTCTTTTGGCAACACCCCCAAGTCCTTCATTTCGACTGCCATCCATAGGGAATGGCTCTATACGGCTGTGCATATCATTTGTATGTAGTATTGTCAAGTTTACCAATTCGTGTGAATCAAACCAAGCTTGATCTGATTTGCCAGAAAGCACCATAAGTGCACCTGCGGATGATCGTTGTAAGAAATGTCTACGTTTCATTTGATAATTATTCTATCTGATAATGTGGCAGCAATTTTTTCACCGTTTTTGGTCAACGCTTTGACGTGATTGATAATGGCGTCCCTGACAAGTAGGTTACATGGTAGTCTTTTCTCTTCAGTAAGAAAATCACAGCCATCTCCACCATTAGCAACATAGTCTGGCAATGCAAACACATATGTTTTAGACTCATCGAGAATTTCACCATTAATATATGCTGCTGACAACTGTCCTTCGTCAATGACCAATTGCAATGATTTGCTAATTGGCCAGCCATTACTCGCCACCATTTTATCGAATAATCGCTTTACCACACTGCCTTTTGCTTCTATAATTGTAATCATGTTTTCGAATGGCATGATGTCAAAGGCTTTGGATTTCGTGAATGGACCTACACCCACTTCTGGGACTCTAATTCCGCCATTATTTTGTGTGGCAAAGTCGATCTTCACACCGCTACATATCTCAGCTTGAGACAAGACTAAATCTGCAAGAAAATTCCCGAGGGTTGACTCAGGACGATCTTTAATCAAAGGAGTTTCTACTTCGCCGATGACTTCATTCATCTCTGCATCTAATTGTTCCTTAAAGGGTTCTATATATGCGATGAGTGTACTGTCTTCTTTTATTCTATCGTACTTGTCAAATCGATAACTTTCGGGGTCTATTTCTGCAACCTGCCAATATTTTTGACAAGAGGAGAAAATGATGCTTATGAATAGGATTAAATATATTTTCACAATAATAATCTGGTTTCTTGTTTGATTGCTTTTAAAGCAGTCTCTATAGATGAAATGCCATCTGACATGTAGCCTTTAAGAAGGTTATTTGCCAGTTCTTCACTGTCGCCAGTTGTATTTAGAGGTGCCGATGCCGTAATAATGAGTTTTAACATATTTTCTTTAGCTGCTTTGATGATTTCCCAAAGTTTATCAGAAACATAGAGTTGTTGGATCATATTATGTTCAAATTCCTGTTGGATTGCCACCATGAGGGCGTTTTGTAAATCTTTATTATTCATTTCCTGCATCCGAATACGGATCAATAATTGCCTCATGTCAATGCGTTCCATACACAAGGTCAGTCGCTCGTAAGCTTGCAATTTTATTTGTAATATGTCCTTAGAATTATGCTGAGAATTGGACTGTAGCTGCATAAAACGTTGTTGGTCAATATATTTTGACATCATGCTATGCACAAGCCACACAACTAAACCTGTAGGGATACAGACTAATAATAGTGTTTGGATCAATTCTGTCATTGGCATAAAAGTAAGACTAATCCAAAAGAGTGAAGACGATATGGAAGAACTATTTACAACCATCTTTTGTTAATGATTTGTACATTTGTATTAAAGTCTAAAGGTATGGCAGAAGTAGTAGAGCAAGTAAACACACATCCAGTGAACTTAACTGACGGAGCAATTACTCAATTGAAGCGGATCATGCAAGAGCAAAATATTCCAGCTGATCATGGTTTGCGCGTAGGTGTCAAAGGTGGTGGGTGTTCTGGTTTTTCTTATGTATTGGGTTTTGATTTGAAAACAGATAAGGACCAAGAATTCGAAATAAATGGTCTTAAGGTATATATCGAAAAAGCACATTCTTTGTATTTACTTGGCATGGAGGTTGATTGGGTTGACGGTTTAGAGAATCGAGGATTTATTTTTAACAATCCGAATGCGACCGACACTTGTGGTTGTGGTACAAGTTTTTCTGCTTAAGCCAAAGTAGATTTTACATTAACATCTCCATTTAACTTCCAATCAAATAGTGTTAAGACAGCATTGAACAAGTAGAAGATGTATTTCACAATATTAGCTATATTGAGCAACATGGTGTTCTTAATTAGTTGAACAATGTTGTATAGAATCCAATTCAGCCAAGTCTCTTCATATTTGAATGCATTTGCAAAATTTCCTCCAATGGAGAGCCCGAACGTAATAGATACAACTGCTAAAAAGGAATGTTCGGTTTTCCCACCAAACAGAAAAGCACCTAAATACACAAGGACAAAGCCAAAGATAATTCCAAATAGAAATATCATATAATAGTGTAAATCTTTGGGTCTGATATTGGCACCTTTATGCCATTTAAATACAGATAAACTATTTAGAAAGAAGGATACTGGATAGGTGATAATTGCTGATCGATTGCCAAACAGAAAATCTATTACTCCAGAGTTAATAGTTGTCACTACTCCTATCATATTCCCACTATTTTTTTGTTTGGAAATGAACCGAGTACTGAGCATAGAGAATATGGCACCAAGTATGGATATGATACCAAGTGGGAAGGCACCTAATTTAACTTCTTCCCATAAGGAATGTAAAGGAACACCAAATTGTATTTCACCACTCTGATATACAGTGCCATGAAAATCACGGTAGACACATACTCCTAGTATGAGAATAGCACCTATTAGATCTAAGTAATCTGAATGCACAATTTTCCGAATAAAGGAATTGGCCATGACATTATTATTGAATATTATAAAGATACGGTCTTATGCTAAAACACTTTTCATTTAATTGTCTTTAGATAAATGTAACATCTATTCTAATGTTAGAGGCTCGAAGATTAATCAAATACTCAGATAAAAGTATCTCAGCTATTGCATGCCAAATCGGCTTTATTGATCTTCAGTCATTCAGTCACTTTTTTAATAAGCACGAATTGAAATCTACTATTGTCTTCAGGGAGTCTTCTTTATGACGGAAGGGCGATTAATCTTTATAACTACTGGGCAAAGCTATACTTTAGCATGCTGTACTACGTTGTCAACCAGTAAATAAATTTAAAGGTAAATAGTAATGAGCTAGTCCAATTTATATCTTGTCACTTTTATTAACCCAAATAGTCCAAAAAAATTAAATCATGAATCAAATCGTTAATCTGTCAACTAGAGCTGCAATGCTAATTGGAATGTTTTTGTCTTTAGGGTCTTGTATTAATGATGATTTCATTGAAGATGGAGTTGATCCTCAGATACGGATTACCGCCTCAGTACCGGAACTTGGCGTAGGTGATCAATTTCAATTTCAAAAAATATACTTAAATAATATAGGGCAAGAAGAAGTTGTCGAATCTTTTTGGTCAAGTAGTGATGAGTCCATTTTGACAATAACCGAAGATGGATTAGCGACAGCAGTATCTGGAGGCGAAGTTGTCGTTTCTGTAACGACGACGGTTGAAGGTAGCCAATTGACAGAGACTATTCCAGTGTCTGTTGGGGAAGAGACCGTCGAAGCTGCGACTTCTATATCTGGCATGATTGAAACCACAACATTTTATGAACTAGAAGGCTCATTCGAATTAAGTCAAGATGGAGATGATCTATTTCTAAGCATAGGAGATAATTATAAAGCAACAGCGTCACTTCCAGGATTATACGTTTACCTATCAAATAATAGAAACTCAATTGCAGGAGCTCTAGAAATTTCTGAAGTCACCGTATTTAGTGGAGCTCATGATTTCACCATACCAAATACAGGGTTGACAGAGTATGCATTCATTGTGTATTACTGCAAACCATTTAATGTAAAAGTTGGAGAAGCTATTTTAGCAGAATAATATCAAACAAAGGAATCATGAAAAACATACCAATACTCATCGTCTTCATACTTTTCTCCCAAACAATTTTTGCTGGTGGTCCATGGACTCAAAAAAAAGGTGGACTTTACCTTAAACTTTCAGAATGGTGGACCATATTTGATGAACATTACACTGATCAAGGAAGAATAGATCCAAATCAAACAAATGCCATTTACAACACAACGATATATGCCGAATATGGCTTGACAGATAGAATAACGGCGATTGTCAATACACCTTTCCTTAGCAGAAATGTCATTAACAATATTAGATCAGCAACCACAGAAGAACTATTGTTTCCAGGGGACGCTATTACTACTTTTGGTGATACAGATGTAACCTTGAAATATGGGATAACCAAACCGGGAGCAAAAATTCCAATTGCAGCATCTATCACATTTGGTCTACCTACTGGGAAGGAAGTCGCAGGAGATCAAAATAATTTGCAAACTGGAGATGGAGAATTTAATCAACTCGTCCAACTACATGCTGGTACAGGAATTAAAATATCAAATGGTTTATCAGGTTATTTCAGTACTTATGCTGGATTCAATAACAGAACGAATGGCTTTTCAGAAGAGGTTCGTGTCGGTGCGGAAATTGGTTTGGGTTTTCTGAATGACAAATTATGGATAAACGGAAGGTTAGATATCGTAGAATCTTTAAAGAACGAAGACGGTACATCAAGTACAACGAGTACAAGTATTTTTGCAAATAATGCAGAATTTACTAATTTAGGAATTGAAGCTAATTTTTATATCACACCAACTTTTGGTGTTTCAGCAGGGATTGCATCTGCTATAAGGGGTGAGATAATCGCTGCCGCTGCGGCATATAATGTTGGAATATTTATCGACTTAAATTAAGAGTTAGTAAAAGGAAAATTATGAAAGAGAAAAAGCGAGATAAAAAAGGAGAAGAATCTAAGGTAAAAGCAGAAGAAGGCTATTGCCCAAACTGTTGGGGTTACCAACAATATCAAGGTGAAATGCATGATGCAGCAAAAAATGCTGGCGTAGACTTAAGTCACCATGAAAAATCTGTAGGTTGGATTCGAGCATATGCTGAGAAAAACTTCGAAGGCATTAAATTAGATAAGGTAAATGGAAAAGATTCTTGTCCCGCTTGTGTCTCAGAAAGTAAAAAGAAATAATGGTGCTGCTTTCAATTGAATAGTCTTTAGGTTTCTTATAGATTATTTATTCTAATAAAAACTTAAGCGCATCTTTTGCAGACTTGACAGGATATTCTTCCATAGGTATATGCCCTACTTTTTCATAGAAAATAAGCCTAGAATCAGGAATTATAGAATCAAATTTGTGCGCATATGATATTGGTATCCATGGATCTTCTTCTCCCCACATCAACAAGGTAGGTTCTTCTAGTCTATTTAATTGATCTATTCTGCTTTGGCTTTTCTGCTTTGACCGTACGATGAGTGCATTCCGATTTCCTTCCCGAAGACTTAGCTTATAATAGCGATCGATTAATTCATCTGTAACGGCTGTGTCATCATAATACACCTCTTTTAAATTTTTCTCAACAAGCGAACGAACGCTTATTTTTTTTAAAATGGGAGCGAGAATTGGATTTCGAATTATTTTAGACAACTGACTTGGTTTACCTGGAAAGCCAGCTGCGTCAATCAAGATTAATTTATTTACATTCTCAGGATACTCCAAAGCATAATTCCAGGCAAAATATCCACCTAAGGAATTACCTGCTATATGAAAAGAGTCAATAGATAATTCGATCATTAACCTTGATATAAAAGAATTGTACGTTTTTATCGAATAGTCATCATCAATTGCTGGTCCAGTCAAACCAAATGCTGGTAAATCGACACTGACACAGGTGAAAGAGTCTTTCAATATTTCTACCCAAGGTTCCCATGTGTGCAATGAAGAAGCAGTTCCGTGCAACAATAATAGCGCTGGACCATTGCCTTGCTTTCTGTAATGGGCACTCATGCCATTGATGTCCATAAATGCAGATGGTGGAGGTGCATAAGTTTCTTTTAATTCAACGACAGGTATATCTGCTTTTTTCAGAATTAGAAAGGAGATAAACAAGAGAATAAATATAACGGTAAGAATGCATAGAATTTTTTTCACTGTATTTAAATTAAAGATATAGGTAATTCTATTTTCTTGGCCCGTAAATATTCACCAAGTGTTTTTGCTTGACCATCTATTTTTGAATTGGCTGCGACTCCATCTCCTAGAAAACCTTTTATGTAAAAATTAAGTCCGTATAGGTTTGGAAATTCATACCTTTCAATGTCAAATGGCTCAGCATCTTTCATAATTTCTTTTAATTTTTCTACTGTTAAATATTGGTCTAGATAATCATACGCTTTTTTTGTTTTTCCCCAGATACCTAAATTCGCATTGCCACCTTTGTCTCCCGATCGAGCAGCATATACAGTACCTATATACTCTTCTTTCGTTTCTCCAAAAGAACTTGTTTTATTTAATTGCTTATCAGACACAGAATTGAATCCTTCTGTATTTTCAAAGGTTCTTTTTTCTGACAATTTAATTTCTTCTTCACCAATTTTAATGACTTGGGTAATAAATGACTTATTTATTAAAGCTGGAAAATGTATGATTCTTGGCTTAGCTGGGCCAGGGGCATCCGAAATACAAAAGCCTGGCACACTGCATAAGGCCAGTTCGATTATTTTAGATGTAAATAATTTACCTGCTTTTTGTGGGTCCTTATCTGCGACAGAAATTTTTAGTGTTGCTAATGCTTCTTCATTAGATTTTGGATTGTCTTTGTGTGTTGGATAATAGTCGAAATATAATTCATCAAATACATGTTCACCGCCCATGGAATTAATAAATTGCTCTTTAAAAATATCAACCTTCCTTTCATTGTTTAAGCCAGCAAAATAAAAGGTCAATGCATTTTGAAATCCACCTAGACAATTGATCGTAACCTTTGATTGATCTGTCGCAGGACTACCTTTCACTCCACTGACACTCACTTGATTATCTGCATGTTGCTTTAATTGGATTGTGTCAAAATGAGCAATGACATCTGGAGTGATGTAAGCGGGAGCATTTATTTCATACAGTAATTGAGCAGTGACTGTACCAACACTTATCAGGCCACCAGTGCCTTCATGTTTGGAAATAATACACGACCCATCTTTATTGATGGTCGCAATAGGGAAGCCTACATTATTCCAATTGTGGACTTCTTCAAACAAGGAATAGTTACCACCGGAGGTTTGGCCACTACATTCAATAATGTGGCCAGCTGTTGCCGCCCCTGCTAATCTGTCCCAATCCGAATGTTGCCAATCATAATGATAAGCTGCCGGTCCCATAACTACAGATGTATCTGCAACCCTGCCAGTGATCACGATATCCGCCCCCTGCTTAAGAGCGTCTACAATTCCCCAGCAGCCTAAATAGGCATTTGCTGACACAGGCATAAGTTCAGATTCTGCTAAAGACATACCTGTATCAATGTGAGTTAAGCTTGCACCTTGCTTTGTTAATTCTTGCATCCTCGGCATCAAATCATCTCCGGATACAGATGCAATTTTTGGATGAAAGCCGAGAGAGTCTGCCAGGTCTTGTAGTGCTTTAGCCAAACCTGTTGGATTTAATCCACCAGCATTAACGACAACTTTTATTCCCTTATCAAGACATGTACCCATCACCATTTCCATTTGCTTGACAAAGCTACGGGCATAACCTGCTGAAGGATTCTTGAGTATTGATTTGTGTAAAATAGCCATCGTCAGTTCAGCTAAATAGTCTCCTGTCAAAAAGTCTATCTCACCACCTTCCACCATTTCCTTTGCCGCTGATAATCTGTCACCATAAAAACCACTCATGTTTGCTATTCGTACTGGACTCATATTCGTTTGTAGTTATAATGTTTTGAAAATACACAAATCAATTTGTTCTTTGATACTGATTTCACCGTTCTTCCAATTTGTTGTTGAAAATCAAGAGCATTTAGACATGTGGTGTTGTAATTTAGTGTCAAAATAATTTAACTCTATGGGACCATTAGCAGGGATTAAAATGATTGAAATGGGTGGGTTAGGACCCGCTCCTTTTGGAGGGATGCTCCTTGCTGATATGGGCGCAGAAATCATACTTGTGGAACGGAAGACTGCAGATTATAAAGTGCCTGACGCCAACCGCCGAGGCAAGAAATCAATTGCATTGAATTTGAAGGATCCGAATAGTGTAGCCAAATTATTACAATTGGTGGAATCCGCAGATGTATTGTATGAAGGGTTCCGACCTGGTGTGATGGAACGTTTGGGTCTAGGACCAGAAATTTGCTTAGCTAGAAATGAAAAGCTAGTTTATGCGCGTATGACTGGATGGGGCCAACATGGACCATTAGCGCATGCTGCTGGACATGACATAAATTACATTTCTTTGACTGGAGTATTAGGTGGGATAGGAGAGAAAGGACAAAAACCTTCTATTCCTTTGAATCTAATTGGAGACTATGGCGGAGGCGGCATGTTTTTAGTGACAGGCATTTTAGCTGCCTATATCGAAGCACAACGTTCAGGTAAAGGACAAGTGGTTGATGTCGCCATGACTGATGGCACTGCAGTACTGATGTCAATTTTCAATACATTACATACACTTGGTATGCAAACAATGGAAAGAGGAGCAAATATGCTAGATTCAGGCGCACATTTTTATGATGCTTATGAAACAAAGGATGGAAAATATGTTTCTATTGGTTCGATCGAACCGCAGTTTTACGGATTGTTGATTGAAAAGGCAGGACTTGATATAGAAGAATTTAAAGCACAAAACAATCAATCAAAATGGCCAGAATTAAAGGAGAAAATGAAACAGGTCTTTAAATCCAAAACAAGGGAGGAATGGTGTACAATTATGGAAGGCAGTGATGTGTGCTTTGCACCAATCCTTGACTTAATAGAAGCACAATCCCACCATCATTTAGTAGCAAGGAATACTTATATTGATGTCGATGGAATCAAACAACCAGCACCAGCTCCGCGATTCAGTCGTACCAAATCTGAAGTTGTGAGTGGTTCGCCAAAACCGGGTGAACATACAGAAGAGGTGTTAAAAGAGTGGGGTGTTTTATAAGTTTATGTTATGGCAATTGATAAAGCAAAAGAAGTACGTGAAGGCGAAGAACTTAATTGGAGATCTTTAGAATCATATCTGAAGTCTGAGGTTAATGGACTTAATGGTGAAATGGAAGTGAAGCAATTTCACGGGGGTCATGCAAACCTTACTTATCTTCTTTTATTCGGAGATCAACAATTTATTCTACGTCGACCGCCTTTTGGAAAAATTGCCCCAGGTGCGCATGACATGAAACGAGAGTTCAGAGTATTATCCAAACTTTACACACAATTCTCCAGAGCTCCCCGAGCTTATCTTTATTGTGAAGATTCTGAAATTATAGGCTCGCCTTTTGTAATGGCTGAGCGAAGGTCAGGGGTGATAGTGAGATATAAAGTTCCTGAGGTTTTTGCTGCGATAGAAAATGTGGAACAACGCTTGACAGATGCACTGATAAAAGCTTTAGCAGATCTACATACTGTAGATGTGGTAAAGGCTGATTTAATAAAACTAGGAAGACCTGATGGGTTCATTCAGCGGCAATTAGATGGTTGGGCAAAGCGCTGGAGTCTTGTCAAGATTGATCAACAGAGTAACATCATGGAGCGGGTTCATGCGGCACTAATTAAAGACATACCAAAACCCCAAGCGGCCTCTATCATACACAATGACATTAAATTTGATAATTGCCAATTTCAAGCTAACTCTCCAGATGAAGTGACATCTATTTTTGATTGGGACATGACGACACTCGGTGATCCGTTGGCTGATCTCGGTATGTCTCTGAGTTATTGGCCAGACCCTAAAATGGCAGATTACAAAGAATTACCAGTCATGTTGAAAGGTGATTTTCCGGACAAAGAATACTTTATAAATAAGTATGCAGAGCATACGGGATATGACGTGTCTCAAGCCTATTGGTATGAAGCCTTATCTTATTGGAAAGGAGCGGTGATTGCACAACAGTTGTATAAACGATATTGTGATGGAGATACCAAAGATGAACGGATGGCAAGCTTTGGTATGTCAGCTCAGGCTTTGGGAGAATTAGCCTTAGAAAAGATTCTGCGCTAAGTATACAGATTAAACAAGTAGTTGCTATTTTAGTCGAATGAATGATTCATTATTATCATATCAGGATGATAAAGGTGGATTTTTTATGTTTCCTGGTAAAAAGCAAAAGATCAAACAGCAATTGGTGCTAGAACAGCTGGCGTCCTATTTTGATACTGGTCGAAAATATACAGAAAAGCAAGTCAATGAGATTCTTAATCAGCATCATACATTTGAAGATCATGCCAGTTTGAGAAGATTAATGTTTGGTAAAGGGGCTGCTGGATCGTACATTGGATGGAAGGAGCTATTGGAAGAATTAAACTTTATAACATAAATAAAACTCTATTGAAATATCTAACAACTTTATTGATAATACTAGGTATATCATCTCAAGGCAAATCTCAATTTGAAAAACATTTTGATAATGAAGAAGAGTGGAGATTATCTTCAAAAATATTATTACTAAATTATACATATTCAGATAGGTCAGCAGAAATAACGTATAATATGGATCAGGTTTTAAAATTGACAGACTTCCCTGATCCAACCTTAGTTAGACTTACAATCTCTCATTATTTCAAAACAAATAGAAATGATAAAGTCAATAAATTATTAGCATTTGCTACTGAGCAAAATATTTGTGGTTTGTGGAAAAACGAATATGATAATATAATTTCAGATTCAATTTATAAACCGAACTGTTCAAATGAAGAGCCGGCAGATTTTGAACTTTCGCAAAGGCTTGTTACAATGTTCCTTAATGATCAATCATGTAGAGGAATAATTCATCCTATGATAACTGAGAATCTTTCGGAAAAGGGATATAATATAGAATATGATCTTTGTATTGAAGAAGGTGATTTCTCAAGAATTGATTCTACAAACACAAAACAACTTAAAGAAATAATAGAGCAAAATGGGATACCTGAATATTCGAAAATTGGATTTTGGGGTATGCAATCCTTAACCACAATTCCCATTCATTCTCCTGATATACAATTCATGGAACAATCACTTAAGCAGTTTAACATTTCAGCAAAAAATGGGAATAAAATAAGCAGAGAGAGTCTTGCTTTATTGGCAGATAAGATATCCGTTGACAAAACAGGCGAAACTGTATACGGTACACAAGGAAACACAAAAATAAATGATTGTGAAACAGTAGATTCCTTACGAATGTCAATGGGAATGTTCACATTGAATGATTACATAAAACTCAATCGTTATGATAATATGTGCAAATGACAAACATATATGTCATAACCCTCTGTTTTGACACGATATCTCCCCTTCGTTAAAAGACGCAGTATACAATTATCTGTTAGCTTATAGTTAAATTGAAAAAAACAGATATCAAACGACAATTATTTATAATAAAGCTGAAATTATAATTTCCGTCATAGGCACCCAGCCGCCCATAATAGGGGTTATATAAAGTAGATCATACATTGTAATGAAGGAGAGCAATATTATACATAGGTGCAAACAAGGCGATAGAGCAGCACAGCGTATGTTGTTTGATCAGTATTATAATTATGTCTACACGATCTCTCATAGGTACGTCCAACATCATCAAGATACTGAAGACGTGGTATCCATTACGTTCAATAAAATATTTAAGAATATTCATCAACTGAGAGATACCGCAGATATGGGAGTAAAAAGATGGATTCAAACTATTTCGATCAATGAGTCTCTGCGAGCGCTTAAACGAAAACAACCAATTGACTATACCAGCGATGACAAAAACTTAGACAGCAGTACTGAAATAAAAGATTCTCCAATAGAAATAAATACACAATTAATAAAAAAAGTTGTCAATGAAATGCCTTTAGGTACTGTGATAAAAAACAACTAAGTAATCATATTTTTTTTTGTAAAAGACGAAGAAGGGCGTCTGACGATTGATCGTACAGATGTCTATTCTGTGTAGATGTGAGCCTTTGTGCTCCATCTACTTTTTCTTCTTGGGATTAAAATAAACTCGTGTTCTAAGGTCATTTTCTAAAGTTAAAACTAATAGAATATCTGACCCTATATAATGCATTATTAAAGGTAAAAGGATATCGGACAATTTTTTTACTCAACGTGATCGATGGTTTGAGCCATTCGGAAATAGCAGAGCATTTGGGCATCAGTAGAAATACATCAAAATCTCAAATGCTAAAAGCAAGAAAGTACTTACAAATAAAACTTAAGCAACATGAGTCAAGACAATTTAGATGATAAGATAAAAGACATCTTCGGTTCACTAGATGAACAGGATCATGCTGCAGCTCTAGCACGTAAAGAGCAAGTCTGGTCTATGGTGCAGGTGGAGAAAAAAGAAAAGAAGACAAATCAATGGTGGCTGTTGTAACTACTTGGAGGATTGTTCTTTGCGGCTGGCTGGTTCTTAAGACCTTACCTTGTGAAAGAATCGGTACCTCTGCATGAAAAAACACCAAAGCAGTCAAGCCCTGATGTTGACTTACAGTATGCGCTGAATAAAGCTAATTCATTTTTGAAAAGTCAACAAAAATCTTTGGATTCTTTACAGGTTTTAAATACCTCCTTATCAGATCGTCTTTTGGCAGTTAGACAGAATGATAATACTTCAGCAGTTCGACAGCCAGAAGAAGATCAACGAATAATAAGAGACACGATTTATCTGGCACAAGTGAAAGTAGAACAGCGAATAATTGAGAAAGTAATTAGAGATACGATAATATTAGAAGTACCTACCATCGGAGCCACTGAAGCTCTAGCAGATGGAGGTGAGAATATGCCTTAGGAGAGTAAAGACGAAGAGAATAAGGCAACGATATCTGCTTATCCTTCATCAGTACAGTTCAACTTCAGTGAAACAAGTAAAAGAGACAAATAAATTTATATAAACGACAATGTCATGATTAACAAAATAGTATTAGCCGTATTTTTTATAATAATTATTAGTCAATCATTAAAATTACGATCGCAGACAGCTGTTAGCTTATTAACAGATATAGAAGGAGCAAGCTCAGACAGCCTCACAATAGAAAGAGCTGATGGACAGAAGATGATAGTGGTGTGGCCTTAAAGAAAGAATTTTAAAAAAGCTGTGGATTGGGAGAAGCTATTAGAAGACTTTCAATCAGATTTCAAGAAAGTATATAAGGATATACCTGATTATGATTATTACCAAATCAATTACATTCAACAAAAAAAATTGGTTGTCAATGAAGTTATAGGTCGACAAAACTTTACTGTTAATGTTCAAGACAAGTTAAACTATGTAAAATCAAATGTTTGCTTACTTCAAGGGGAAAAGTTAAGAATCTCTATCGAGTTTACTGATCATGAAGAATTATTAGATCCATCACTTAAGCAGGACATTATCAATGCAGTAGCTCTAGTGAAAACTTATTTCTATGCATCTTTTGTAAGTCCAGAAAGACATCTATTTGATGCCAAGAATAATACGATGCTTCCTAGACCCAAGCGAAACTTTGATCTAATTTTTCCACTAGGTGTACAATTGGGTGTGCTCCGTAATAATCCTTATATAGAATTGAGGTCTGGTATAGGAGTGATTGTAGATAACATAGCTTACTTTGGATTACAGTATAACCTCATGACTCAGTTTAACGACATGCGACGTACCACAGAATACGATCATTACATCAGACTGACTAGTGGAACTCTACCGCACGGTTTTGGTTCTGATTTCGGTATAATGGTGAAAAATGGTATTTCTGGTAATGAAGACATTAGTCTTAGGGCTGGCTTTAATTTCAGAACTAAAGGCGTTATATTAATGACTGCCCATTATTATCTCAACACGTCTGGAGAATCATTTGACGATGCTATAGATTTTGGTTTTAGTATTGGTTACGGATTTTAGGAAGCGTATAAGGTATCATATTTACATTAGGGTACTTCTATTCTAGGTGTAATTGTATCCTCTTTAAATATTGGTAAAGAAATAACTATTAGAAATATCTTGTGTCATGATAATCTGAATCAATTAAATTGTGATAAGAAATAGACATTAATCGGCTTTGTTGCATGAATATTTCGAGATAAAATACGGCATTAATTCTTTTTTCCTTTAAAATTTAATTTTCAACTACAACTGAAATAGGCATACCTGTCCTAGTCATTTTATTCAGACAGCTTATCTTAATTAAATTTTCCGTTTTCTGCTTTTCGAAAAT
>Ga0209187_1000554_pt1 | contig 60387 bp, 40 predicted proteins | sample BantaG_FD_187430 | JGI IMG/M metagenome (GOLD analysis project Ga0209187, IMG submission 187430) | Marine algal microbial communities from Bantry Bay, Ireland - BantryBay_4 metaG (SPAdes) (version 2) | ecosystem: Host-associated > Algae > Red algae > Unclassified | place: Bantry Bay, Ireland...
GGTTTTTTGCTTACAAGTTGGATGATTCACCAAAATTGTCGGGAAGATTAAGGCGATCTGCTTTAGGTTTAATTCGTTCCAGCGAGGACTTGAAAAAGTAATCGAGATTGGCGTGGACGACTTCATCATGCGTGTAACTATCCGGAAAACCGCGACCATGTTGTTTTAGCGGATCATATGGTGTTCCGGAAGTTCAGCACTGGTGTTTTACCCGATGTGTTTGAAGGAGAATTAGTGAACTTGAATGAATCGTCTTTTCGGTACCCGGCGAATGCGTTTGAAAATTTGGACTTCTTACTTGGTGCTGATATACCTCACTTCGGTTTGCTTCACACAGGGGCACCGAGGATGATCGGATTAGGCTTGGCGATTTTTTAAGAAAGAGCATCTCCGACAGGGAAAAGCATTTTTCCGAGACGTTCGGCTCACTTGGGCTGATTTTGGAGTGACTTCGGAACAACGAACTGTCTAATTTCATCTAGGATCTCTGCTCGCTTTTTGGCGTCCTTTGCTCGCTTTTCGGCGTCGTCATCGCTTTTTCCAGATGGCCACAGGTCACCTTTGCACTTATTAATCAACGTATCTGCAAAGAGATCTAGCACCGTGAGAATATTGGCGTTCACTGTGGTGTTCTTCTTTTTCCATAGCGAATTTATCGCATTACCATCCCAAGAGTCTTCTTCCGCTACAGTTTCCCAGTGATTCACATAGCGATCGGTGCTTTTTCGTACTGTGCAGCTTTCATGCCGGATCATGATCAATATATCGTCTAATGCTTCTCTCTGATTGATACGTTCTATGAGTAAATGATAGGCCTCAAACATGCACATAATGCCCTTCCAATAACTATCCGAGCTCACCATAATGATCTTATCGCCCTTAGCGATGTCTTTCATGAACTCGGTGACTTTCATCCTTCCCAACCCCTTCTTCTTCATTTCTTTACTCCATTCCACGTCCCGGAAAAATTCGACCTGTTTCTTCGACACAAGATCTGCCATATAATTGCTAATGGTTACCGCTATCTGCTCATGCGAATCGTTCTTCGTTTTGTTCCAAGCATAGGTGATAAATACCCTGGGGGTTTTAGTGGAGGAGAAAAACTCCTGACTGAGGTCTTGTTCAATGATACGTTCGCGTGGAGCCCGCTCAGAATTTAGCAGGAAGGCCTTCATGTCTTCACATGCGGCTTGGCTGGCTTGGTCGTCCTTTGAGATGGCCACGATCCGTATCGCCCCTCCAACCCAGCTTTCTGAAGGCGAGAAGGTGATCTTAAGATTGAGCGTCTCTCCGAACAGATAAGTGTCATGGCTTGTGTAGGTTCCAGCGCGGGAAAACTTCTGGATTAACCGCACCATCATTTCGTCCCAATGCCCTTGGTGCAGGATCTCAAACTCAAACTTGATCTGCTTCCGTTCACCAATCGAGCGTGCATGAAATTTCGCATCCAGCTCGGTCCTTGATTGAGGCAGATGCCGCAAACTGACAAAATCCTGTCCACGAAGATAATCGCGTTCCATATCCAGTCGGACGCAGAGTTTGGCCTGCTCCATGAAGCTCAGCATGAGCTGTTGCTGCCCCTTATCCGCATAACCATTCGCCGCCCAATACCACTCCGACAGTTCCTCTTGGGTAAACCGCCCCTCGTTCCCGGCGATCTTTTCCCACACCCCATCCTTTTCCTTGCGCTCCAGCAGAGCGTAGATGCCATCCAGCACCCACTTTTTGCCGATGATGATACGTTGTTCAAAAAGATCGGAGCGCCAGTAAATGGTTCCGAACGCGGTTAAAGCATCGAGGAGATAACGGATCCGATCTGGCTTACACAGTTCTTCAGCCTTCTCTTCTGGGAGCCCATGTTGAAGCAGTTCTTGCCTCAAAATCCCGCTAAAGGAATCAAATCCTACCTCGGTGTAAACAGGGCTCTCGCCTCTTGCTTCGGCTTGGGTATTCTCCGCGATCCAGAGGTTGCACAAATCGTTGGCAATTTGCCAATGCTTGGGGATGCGACTTCCATGCCGTTCAATAGTTTTGCCAGAGGCTCCAGCGAGCCACGCCTCCACTTCCTCTAGCTGCCCAGCATTCGCGATCGAATCCACATAGAACGTCTCAATGTCCTCACAGCCGGAAAGTCCGTCTTTCCAGACGTCCCTGTCTTCGGTATTGGAAGCACGCCGAGTCACCACTGCCGCGATGCGTGGATTCGCAACCACGCTGCGAATATAGTCGATCCAATATTGTGGACTTTGATGCACATCCTCATGTCCACTGGCTTCCTTTTCCGGCTGCGTCTCGCCTGGGTTGATCACCAAAAGGAAAACCGATCCGGTTTGGGCAAACAGTCGATGGGTGTTGTGATACAGCTCCTGACCGCCAAAATCCCACAGGTCCAAGGAGACGGTTTCAACTGCACCATGCACCAAGGCTTGGGTATCCATGGGGCGGAAGATGATCCCATGGGTCGAATCACGGCCTTCGCCTGGCTGGGGTGGATCGGAATCCGGAAGCTCCGCCCGATTTTTTTGTGGCTGGCTCTCAATCCACCGGGCCTGCAGGCGACGACACAAAACGGATTTTCCCGCATTGCCATTGCCCAACACCAAGACTTTACTACGAAGGATCCGTGATGTTCCAACCTCCTCGATCCCTTGAAAAAAATCCCGGACCGCATGGATGGCATTCTCGCCGTCCCCTTTGTGAACTGCCTCAGGCGGGTAGGAGATTCCAGACCCATACAGATGTAGCTCGCCTAGTGCCTGGTGTGGCGGATGCGGAAGGGGCAACTCGCCTAGCTCGGTACAGTGCCGAAGGTCCAAATAGTCGAGTGCAACCGGCAGAGGCGGTACAGATGCCAGCTGAAGGTTTCCGCTCAGATCCAGGGTGCGTAGGCCTTGCGGCCAGCTCGAAGCTGGACCGGATCCGATTTTCTTTAATTTCGAGTTATTGATGATCCAGACCCGTAGTAAATTACTCGGCAAGCATGCGATCTTCTCGAGATTTCGCAGGCCCTTGAGCTGGAGCTCCTGTAGCTTCCCAGCCGACTGTAGCAACTGGAGCACGGTCAAGGCAGGTAGCGGATGCTCCTCTCCTCCCAGAAACAAACGCTTGAGCTCGGATAAATCGGTGGGGATACAAGTCAGTTTGTCGCAGCCTTCCAGATCCAAGGTGGTCAGTTTGTTTCCTTTGAGCTCGACCGTCTCAAGCTGCGAACATCCTCGCGTATCGAGTTCGACCAAGCCTTCCGGCAGGTTAGTGATCGCAGTCAATTCTTTGCAATTCCAGAGATGGAGATGACGTAGATTCGGTGGCCATTGATGGACTTGTTTAAGCCCCGCGCAAACCGTTTTATTTTCATCAGGTTTGAGCCTCCCCAAAACAATTATAGTGATGCTTTCCCAGGCTGGGTTTGTATTCGGATCCAGAACATCTGCTTCGAAATCACCTTTTACGGACAGCACCTGGCTCGGGTTCAAATCCTCGTCACCAGCCGCATCAAAAAAGACCTCTTGCTCAAGAAAAATTTCCCCCTCTGGGGGGACATTCCGCTTCGTCTGACCGTCCCGCTTCTCCTGCTTCGCAGGGCGGGCCTGTCCGCCTTCGCTCTTTTGCGGCTTCGCCGGACCGGGGAAGCCCCCCGCTCGCATGCCCAGGCCCCAGTCCCGGTCACCCGCCCGCCACCAGTCGCGGAAGGCAGAGCGGCAAACCGGAGCCGTGTTCCCGGCGTAGCCGCCACGCATGAGGCGAAAGTGATTTTCGTCTGCGTTAAGCCCATCGCCCTCTACCCCTCTACGCTTCTGGCGGTAGGCATCCCGATCATAACGATCAAGGCACCACTCAAAAACATTGCCATGCATATCGCACAGTTCCCAATTATTCGACTGCTTGGAGCAGACAGGATTGGTCTCAAATCTTAAATTTCCATAATACCAGGCCATCCTGTGTAAGACCGCTTCGCCATCCCCCAGAGCATAGTCAAAGATGCTTCCGGCTCGGCAGGCATACTCCCACTCCCGTTCCCATGGCAACCGAAATTCGAATGAGACCCCGGCCTCCTTCGCTGCGGCTTGCAGGTGTTCACATAAGGCATCTGCGTTGAACCAATTGATTTTATTCACAGGGCGTCTTTGCCAATCACTCTTGTCGCCGTCTTCGCTTGGATTCTCACCCATCAACGAGAGGTATTGAAGCTGCGTCACTGGATGCTCCATGAGCCAGAATCCGGCGGCAAACTCGACTTCATGACGAGGTTCTTCTCGCTCATCCCAACCACGTGAACCCTGAACCCCTTTTCCGGGAGGCACCCAGCGCCATCGCCAGTCAATGTCACGCACCTCCGATTCATCAGGTAAGCATCCCCGCCATCGCCATATCCATAGCCCGCTGTCTTTGCCTGCCTCGGGGGCTTCTGGAGGTGGGGGAATGTCCCAGGTTGGATCGAGCTGGCTCATGGTCTCAGGATTCTTTGGCGTGATGAGGTACGATATATGGATTCATTTTATATGAAACCTCGGTGCATAGATCAACTCTCGGATTGAAATCTCCTGAGCCATTTGAGTCGAGCCGGATGAGACCCCGCTTCTGTAATCGGGCAAATCGATCCTGCATTTTCTTGGAGTGATAATCTAACTCGTATACGACTTTAAACCTAGCCTTACTTTTCTGGCTCTTGAGTCTTCATCACGGGTAGAGAGTTGGGCGATATTGGCATGGCCTGCAAGAGTTGCCACTGAGAGTGGACGTCAATGTATGTGGCCTGGCTGGTCTGTTCCGGCCTCGGATTGGGGGTCCACCATCTGGTTGCGGCCTCTGCCGTTTTTAAACGCTCGATAAACGTTTTTGCTACGACAATGTGCTCACGGGAAGACAGCTTCTTTGAATTCATCATACTTTGATGCAGGGTATGGTAATCGCTACTAACGATTGCAGTGATGGATGAAGTTGGGGCGGACGTTTGATTCAACCCGTGTAGGACACGATTTACTAAGGCTGCGTCGGCCAAGGCTTTACTCTGTTTCGCAAGGTCCCTTGGTAGCGGTCTACGTTTCAGTTGTTGATCGAGCCGTTTAATCCCTCCTGCGACATCGATATTACCCTCTGCAAGTGTGACACCAAGGGCCTCGGCGACGATGCCTTTAAAGCTCAGATTAGCCGAAGCTTCGGGGGCGCTACCCCCCCTTTCGCTGGGGAGAGGCATGAAACTACCATTTTCGGATGCAAGTTCGGCCAGCAGATCGCGCAAGATAACCTCCAAATCCTTTTTGATGTACTCGTGTTCCCGTTTTAAATCATCAAAGCTAAACGAAGGTTCTTTGGCCGTAGGTGAGGCGGAAATCTCCAGTACGGGTTGCAGGTATCTGGTGCGGAAGGAAATATATTCACCCACCAAATCCTGGTTCATGGTTTGGCGAAGGTTACACTCTAGTCTGACAAACCTAGTAATGGTTTTCGCAAAGGTCTGACGAAGCCGAGCCGAGGGATATCGGCAGAGTTCCTGCACCAAGGCTCGGGTTTGGGTCATCTGTTGATCAAGCAGCACCAGGGCCGGAGCGGGTTGGCAGTTCAGGAGGGGCGGAACCAAAAATGGCCCCTGCTGCTCACTTGAAGTTGGGGGCGTATGGGTCGTCGTTTGTCCCAAAACCTCGGTGGTCATGCACAAGGTGAGGGTAAGCGCCAGCCCCCAAAGGGGCTGACGCAGGGCGCCAGGGATGGCAACCTTCATATCCCCTCTCTCTCTCCGATGGTGTCGAGGTTTAGCGACGATTTGGGTTTCTGTTCGAGCAGGATTAAGATTCGGTTATATCCCTGAGCAGAGTATTTGATCGTAATTCCCAGACTGGTATTTTTGCTGCGAAGACCGTGAAGCATACTTTCGAGTTCGAAAAGCTCACTGAGTTCCGTATGCACAGCCTTAGTTTCCGCATTCAATCCCTGGATGATGTCATTCAACCTAGCCTTTGTCTGAACCTCAGCTTCCATTCCGGCTTTCCCTGCCGCCGCGATCGAATCCAAGAGGTTATTGTGGACCTGAACATCGCCGGTTTCACCATACTGCTTTAAAGCATCGCGAATCTGCTTTTTAAGGTCGGGTGAATCTAGTGCATCAATCAGGCCCTCCTGGATGTTCTCGGGTTGCTCCTTCACAGCCTTGTAGCAATCGCTGATGGCGAAGTTTTTTGCTTGAAGGTTTTTCAAGGAAACTTGCATTTTCATATGTTGGCTGGTGGCCGCGGTTTCTGCGAGAAAACGGTTGATGATCTTTTGACGGGGACGAAGAAAGTCCTCAATTTGATCGATCAAGACCTCTCGTTGCTCGCTCGCAGCGATGTGGTTTTCCAAAGCTGCCTCGTACCCCTTAGCCAGCTGAGCTGGAGAGGCGTCTTTGAGACTTTTTAGGGCTTTATCGCCTTCTCGGGATAACCGTTCGGCAGACGCATTACTACGTTGGTAGACCCCTAGCAGGCCGGCCTTGCTGAGGGCGTTTTCTGCTTTGGGGGTTCCAATGGTTGGGGCGAACCCCTGTGGCATCGCCTGAGGCAAGCTCATGGCGGTAATGAATACAATCAGCGAAATGAGGCTGAAGGTGGTCGTGGTTTTAGTTTTCATAATATTATTTGTTTGATGTAGGAAGTAATGAGCGGAGGTGAATCTGCAGTTCTTCTGCGTTTTTCTGATGCCGCTCTACAAGCGTGCGCGATTCAGCGATACCTTTGGATTTTAGCGCCAAATTTTTCAGGAGAGCGTGTTCCTTCTCCGCTGCATCAAGGAAGATGGCTTCCAAGGATTCTAGACGGCGGAGCTCCTCCATTTCCACGGCCCAAAGCGCCTTCACTCTAGCTGAAACCATTTTGTGATATTGGTTTTGTTGGGCTTCAGGGAGCGAGAGATCGGTTAGGGAGGAAAACTGGTGTCGCAAGGATTCTGGCAGATCTCCCGGGATCATTTCGCCGGGCCTTGCTTGCACTCTTAGCAAGGTCAAGGTCATCAGTGTAGTCCGCCGTAGCTCGATCTCTTGAGTGATTTCGTCGAAGCCACGAGAAACTTGCGCCGCTTTCAAGGCGTCTTTCCGTGTTACATGTTGATCGATTAGAGTCAGTAAGTTACTACAGTTATTGAGGTAGACTTCAACGGCCTGGGTAGCGGTGCGGCGCTTTGCAGCGTCAATACTGATTGCGTCCCAGAGGGTTGTCATTGCCTCATTCTGCAACCGGTCCAAGTGGTCCGCAATGCCTCCCTCGACCTCGTCGGCAAAAAGCGGAGCGAGACAAAGAATGGCGATCAGATGGATGAATGCGATACGCATCATTTTATCTCCTGTAGAGGTTCCCATTTACTTGGGTTCAGATCTTCGCTGAGATCCGTTTGCAGCATCGCCTGATAGGCTATGAGGAGCTCTGGGTAGGCTTTGGTGATCAGCGCGCTCAACTCAGCATCCTTCATAGAGATCAGGTTTACGAGTTGCCGAATTTGCTCAGGTTTGTTGGTCTCAGGAATTGGTTCACTTCCCTCGGGAAGAAAGCTAGCCAGGCGGTTTAGTTCAGAGAGTTGGGACTGTTCCCGATGCAATTTCTGGACAAAGACGTCGCGTTCCATGTCGACTTTACGGTAGGCGACCCCAAGCTCACTGTATTTGTGACCAGTTACGACCTTAGACAACGCCAAGGCCACATTTGTTGCGTTACCGGAATTCATGGCTGCCTCTAGCGTGGCATCCCATTTGTCTTCCCGGGCCTGCTGCCGGAGGATTTCTGCCGGGGTCTCGGCGACCAAAACAGGGTCGGGATTGGCAGGGACGGGTTTTCCCGGAGGCGCCTGTTGCAGTGCTTCTTGCGCTGCCGCAAGACCGCAAAAAGCGATCAAGGTTAGGATGGATTTATGGATGATGTGTTTCATGTTTTTCTTCGTTTTGTGGTTGGTGGATAGTAAATGATTAACTTCTGGATCAGCGGTCAGGTTCGACGCGAATGGGTTTGGCGACGCCTCCCTCGATCGACCAGACGAGGCGCCAGTAGAGAATGTCTCGGTCGAAGTGCCCCTTCAGGTCTTCGAAAAACTTTTCGCGTAGCTGATACATGCTTTCGTCAAAGAACATCATCGGGAGCATAAGGACGCGGTCCGATTTTGCCTGTAACTGCTCAGCCAAGGACTGCCATTGGATCTGTTCAAGCTCCGGCCATTCTTCGGGTTTGATGGGCTCGAGCCAGGTTGAGTTTCCGCTTCTATTAAGACAATTATTTAACATTCTGTGATCGGAAGGCAGGGGCACCGGCTTTTCTGCGGAAGTATCCATTAAAAGATACTCGGCGCCTGTAAATGTGGCTCCGTTCAAGCCTTTTTCAAAGACCCATAGCCCTACGCCGATGACAGGCGGGAATATGTCAAACAGGCCGCCCTCCCGGGCCAGCACCACTCCGTTTTCGGTTTCGACCATATCCACAACTCTGGCCAATGAATCGGGTGATTCTTCGAGCTTCGAAATCAAATCGGATTCGGCCATCGGATTGTGCGTTACGTCTCCTTTGATTTGCACGGCTGACTTGTGGGCGAACCGCTCCACATCAGCTTGTTTCAGGGCATCAAACCGAGCCCGTTCAAGAAACGGGTAAGGAGGTGGAGGAGGCGGCGGCGGTGGAGGGGGTGGTGGTAGAGGCTGCGGAATCAGCAGTTCTCCTTGCTGTCCCGAAAGGTCTCCCAGGAGCATGCGATCGTAAAATCCGCTCTGCATGCCGATGGCCATGACACAGGAAGCAACGAGGATACCCAGCGCTTGCCCGGAAAGCACCCACCGCCATCCAAGGTCCGTTTTTGAACCCAACTTCTGCTGGATCGGCTGCGGTATTGCCTGAAGGCTCTGCATAAATGGCGCCACCAGCACACCGTGGGCGAAGCAGGCACCGATGTGAGTGACCAAGGCGAGTTTCGTTGTTCCCAGGGCGAATCCCAACGCGCCAAGCAGAGAATCAACCCCGGCTCCTTCCCCCATGAATACGAGGCCTTGGCAGAGACCAATAATGGTCCCGAGTAGGCCTAGGTTGAGCACATTGCGCCGAATATTTCGATCCAACGCAACCAACGGGTGCAGGCGACGCATTGTTAGATATTCCTTCTGGGTCGGATAAAGGTAATCCGACTGGCGGCTTTGCTCACGCCGATTCCCCACCCGCGCCAACACGTGAGAAACCAGACCAAGGATGACAATACCTCCAGCAAAAACCAATAGATGGAAAAGAAGCAAGGTCACTCCTGATGAGTGATCAAGGTAGTCAGGTCGCAAGGACCAGCATAGAGACGTGTATGCCAACGCGAGTAAACCGGAAGACAGGAGGCCAAGTCGCTCGGGCTGTTGTTTAATGGATGCTTTGAATTTCATTTTTGGGTTTCGATGTGGAGAGGATGAGGGTGGATTTGGAGGCTAACGGAACCGAAGATTTTCAGTAACGATTCGGTGTGAAGGTCCGCCGGAACGGACAACACGGTTTGTAGCCTAAGTGGCGCTTTACCGTCTTTCGATTTCAACGAACTTGTCACCTTCCGGTGAACGGGCTTAATACCGTGGAGGCCGCAGCGTGTGGAGCGTTCCGCCTGTTCTGGCATCTGGGAATAGGTGAGTTCAAACTGCCCCTCTCCTACCGGAGTAATGGTGAAGTAAACCACCTCTTCAGGATGGGGTTGCATCAACCCTTCGGAGGATTTGGAGGCCACCTTAATTTCGCTATCGGGGGTCACCGAACCGACCGCGAAGAGGAGCACAATCAGGATGCAAAATAACAGATCGCTAAATGCGTTTCCTGAATCCGTAGAGTCCGTTGAATAATCGTTCATGATGGGTTCAGTTAGGGATTAAAGTTCACGTAGGCTGCGAAGGAGCTCGCGCTCTTTTTTACGCACTTTTTCTTCGCTCGAGGCGTCGGAGGTCTTAACCTCTTCGCCTTTGGCTGGGCGCGGCTCGCGATCGAGCGAAGCTTCCTCGGAACTCTCCCAAAAATTGCGCGCCTTGGAGGTGACCTTAATCATGGCCTCTTCCAAAGACGCTGCGATAGGAGTGAGAACTTTCCGTTCATCCGACCAACTGAAGAAGAGGAAGGAGCTGACGGAAACGAGTAGGATGATGCTGAATAATAATTTCATATTTATTTCGGGGTGAAGGTTATAGAGTCGAAAGGCGGGAGGCAGAGAATACCTGCTGGAAAAATATAAACTTTCGGCCGAGTGGCCAAAGCGAAGGCCTTTAGGAACAAGTCAGAAGGCAATCGCGAACATCCGCGATCGCGCGGGATTCAGCGGTGGTAAACCGGCCGTCGGCCCAAGCCACCGTCATCAATGCGTCAAGCAGATCGGTACAACGGAGGCTGTTACTCGGATTAGCGTAACGATTTTGGGTCACCACGGAGGCGAGTTCCTCAATCGCCAGCCAACGGGCCCCGATGTTTTCCGCGTAAAACCGGTTGAGCGCGTGCCAATTGTGAAAACGCCCGGTAAAGGAGAAGAGAAGCGGGTCATATGAGCGCCGTTCCGAAACCTCGATGCCATCATGGACTGCCACGTGGACAAAAGTCGCCACCATCAGCCCCCAGGGAGGGCTGATGATTGACGAGGAAAAGTAAGGTTGTTTAAGGTCCATAGAGCGGTAAGGCCCTACGGGGGAGAAATCTGCTACTCGTTACCGAATATATTTGTCCACTCCGAAAAATTCATCGGAATTGTAGCGATCGATGGTTTTTTGCAGGGAAGAACTCGAGCTTTTGGAAAGGAGTTCGTATCCAATGGCGGAGACTCGAATAAGAGCTGCTTTGCAGCATTTTCTGGCCTCTTGAACTTCTTGGCTCGCTTGCTGAAGTACGGAAGCGATCAAGCCTTCTGGGTTTTCAATCAGGTTTCCCACGAACTGCAATAGCAAGATTTGAAATACAGAATCGGACAACTTGGTGTGTTTTGAATCAGGCGAAATCTGCTTGTCAAATTGCTTCCGCTTTCTGCCTTCGGGAATAAAATTCCTCGTCCAGCTGCGATAATCAGAGTCCATCGTGATACTTTGGATCGCATCAATCATTTGCTGATCTTGCAGGAGGAGTGCGGCTTTGCTCTCAGTATCCCCGACATGCCCCTCCAGCAAGTCATCAGAGCGCTTGTTGATGGCAACAAGCTCATCTAAAAGAGCAATAAACCCCCCAGAAAATTTATTATGCACCTCGCCGATCAAATCGATGCCGCTCAAAAACTTTCGTAAAATTTTCTTACTATTATTAGGAGTCGAATCTAAGAGGGGAATCAATGAATACCGCCGCATTTGGGACTCTTCGTAAAAATCCGAGAGTTTGCCACGGAAGCACTCTAAATCTTGGAGTAATTTCTGAACAAATTTAGGATCCTCGCTTACCACGTTCGTTAAGCTGTGCTCGTGTTCGGGGTTTGAATGTTGGGCTTTTAGGCGAGCGTCGACAGGCTTTTCGAACCGAACCGCTGCCTTGATCAGTTCTGAAAACGAGTTTTCAAATTCGCGTAAGGTCGCAAAAACAAAGGAAACGGAGCTGGCGAGCGCCCGTTCATTGATCCCCTGCTTTTTTGCCATTCTTACCCGGTAGATCCCGCCCCACACAACCGTAAGTGCTGCGATTAAAATGGATAGGCTCGTCGCGATGTCGAAACTCAAACTCACTTCGTTTTTATTGAGGAATTCGAGGATTGTATTTACTGTGTTCATATTTTCCTTGTGTTAGAACCCGCTCCGGCCCTCGCGTTTACGATATACGGTAGAGGTGAAGCCGAGGTCGTTCACAGGGGGAAGGCGGGCCAAGAGGTGAACCTGCGCTTTTTGATGAACTTTTTCTCAATGGGTGATGAGCTAGGAACGCCCACATTTATTTTCATCTGGGGAACAAAATACGTTTACGTGCGGCACCGATACTGAGTCACGGACGACGGATCAGTGCTTGAACCGGTTTTACCGCCAAGCTACTCCATTTGCTGCCGCATGTGGGAACCGAAAACTCAAGCAGGTCAATGCTAGATTCCTCCTCCCGGAATTTCAGGCCAGAGACAGCCTGATCGTTTGATAAGATTGCTGCGAGGCAAGTTCTTCAATCGCCGGTCAACGTCCACGATGCTCGATCCGAAGAACCGATTGAAAAATCGACCAACTGCATAAACGCCCAAAAATGAAAGGAATATGCTGGGAGGCATTTAGGGCCGCTCATCAACCACGTTGCCACATCGCCGGGAGGGGCGAGGACTGGCGAATACGAGATAGGTCGTTCTGATTCTTCAGGAGGACAAGGCATTGCGGGGGAATAACCTACGAAATAGTGCTACGAAAATCTTAATTAATTTTCTCAATTGAAAACCATTTTGGTGAAATTGTTCTGATTTTCCACCTGCCGTTGATGTTTGAAAAATAAAATTTATCGCATGTCACAACCTTGAAGTGTTCCAATTCGGAACCTTCATAGAGACTGTTTTTATTCCGTTCGACCAAGCTGTAATACTCACCGATGATTCTTACACAACGGTGGTGAGCGAAATGAAAAATCTTAGTTTCCGCGATTCCTACCATCAACTTTTCCTTCAACTCAACTGGATTCAACTCAGGGTACTTTATTGATCCCCTATCAAGATCATAGTGTTTTTGAATATCGCTCATGATGGAAGTACAGAAAGCCTCTTCCCCACCGAATTGATGAAAAAAATCATTTACAGTGAAGGATGAGTGATGTTGCCAATACTTTAACACCGAATTACATGGGTGGGCTTCTTGGATCGAATAATAGACTAGGACAGTGGGTTCCTCAGCATTACTTGAATCGATTGCACCGACGTGTAAAATAAAATGCTTTTTAGAGTCCGCATAGAGATCACACAGAACATCCTCAATTAGCAGACTTTGGTCGTCTAATTTAGTACAATTGCGCAGTTTTCCCTCCCTATCTATGCGGTCGGCCCAGCAGTCCATAAACTGTTTCCAGCCAGTTTTGTCCCCTGAAATTCCGCGGTTGATCGCTTCGAAATATAGCTGTATTACACGCTCGATTTTATCGCGGGATCCTCCGCCACTGTCCATACACGACAGTCTATCTTCAATAGTCTTCGACAATTGCATTCGCTGATCATGCTTCATCTTTTCATCAGCGTTCGGTGCGAGGTTGTATGCTGCGATATTTCTATTTCGTATGTCAAAGGGCAATTTGGAATGGCCTACTGCTGGCAAGTAATGGCGATTCAATACCAGTATAACCCTGTGCCAACCAAGGTGTTTGGCAGCCATACCCAGTTCTAACATAACGTTTGGGTTTGAGTGACCATTATCATGCACTGGCGTAATATCGAAGCATGCCGTTTCGCACTTTTCGATTTTGGCTACCAATAAATCTTCAATTGCGGGTGAACCTGCTTGATCTCTGGTATCACGATCTAGCTTTAGACATAACCTTCCGAGTTTAGATCTAAATTCATTTTGTTCAATAATTGCATCTTGAATTGCAGACTCGATCAAGTCCTTATTTGTGCTATTGTCCAAATTAGACTGCCAACTGTAAAATAGTGTAGGGGAATCCATAATTTCATCCAGAATATCTCGCCAGATAGATAACCCTGTTCGGACCAGTGAGGTTTAAGCGAAATTCAGATACGGCAATGCCTTTGGTTGAGGCATGGGCGCCAAAGAGATAAGCCAGTTTGTTCCCTGTCTCTGCCTCAATCGAGTCGATTATCGATGCATGGCCAAACCATGTTCCATCTTTACGTTTCATATAATATTGTATGAAATCCCCAGATTCTGCTTCTTCAGGCTCAATTTGTACTGCGCATTCTAGCATGTTCACCATAGCATGTTGTATACCTTTAAACGCAATCCTGCTGTCTGGCCCGTTATGAATTAGGCTTTCAGGTTTTATGGAATTGACGAAAATTTGATCTACGACCTCGCTATCCAGCTTTTCTCCCAACAGTTTTTCCAAAACCGCAGCAACAAATTGCACGCAATTTATCTGGCATGATTCAGAATCTGAGCCGTAACTCCATCCATAAAATTCAGTGCTAGAAAGTTCTTTTGCTATCATTAACGGAAATGGATTCATATTAAAGCTCATTCTCTTCTATCACTTTTTCCTTTCCAGTAGTAGACATATTAATCGATTGCATAACGATAATCAGACGAATACTAAACAGTGAACAAAACACATATCCAAAACCTCATCCTGGATTACATATCCATCTACCCAAAAGAAACACCCTCGGAAACGGAGGCTACGCGTTTGGAGGATGTGACATTAGTACTTCGAGGACTTTATGCTCACGGCACGGATCAAGAACGCCGATCAATGGAGTCATCGCTTGAGTCGGTTTTACCGCCACATATTCCTCTTCCGTTTGAACCGTCGGTTGCGGGCACGGAAAAGCTAGAGCAGATCGAAGCAGAATTTCTCGCCCTGGGTTTACCCTACCAGAGGCAGCATGACTGCTTGGTGAGCTTGCTCAGTACAGACCGGTATCTGAACACAAAGGGGGACCTTCAGATTCAGGTTGTCCTTTCTGTTTTCAACCAAGGGCGCGACCTGAAGGTCCTTGTACCAAACCTTTATCAGGCCACGGATCCGGATCAGTCCAAGGTCTTGTTCAAAGCTTGTTTAGTGATCAGTTCCGTGACCCAAGGGATCCAGTATGAATTGCTTCCCAGAAGCGGCGAGGTGCAGCTTAGCGTGGAGGCATTTCTTGAAGACAACGTGTTTACGGCGTACCAATTGAAGCGGTGTTTCGACCTGATCCTAGCGACGGTGGACGAATTCGATTCCGTGTTGCGCGATCCATTGCGACTGACTGAAGCAGATCAATTCGAAGAAATTTGCCAACGGGCGAAAGCGTTGCCAGCGTTGGTTGATTCTGAGCCCCTGCACAGTGAACCTCAATTTGATCTCGGCGCTCTTGAGACCTTGCTTGAGGTGACCGACCAAACCTGCGATAAGATTACTCAGGAACATGGTCGCCTTAACTTCACTCTGGGCGGACCGTTGGCCATGGCCTGCCAAGCCGGAGTAACCAGCGGGGGACGCGATTTCTTCGTTTCCGTAGACCTCTTCCATGCCCCTTTATCTGAAAATGAAACGGACCTAATCGAGGCTTGCATGTTCGTTTCGCTCCAAACCCAAGGCTTGCAATTTGAATACCATCCCGGCTCTCGGTGGGTTTCATTAAGCATTGAACAAGTCATAGAGGGCAATCCGCCGACGGTAAAACAAATCAGCCGGATTCTTTATGAGATCCGACTGTTTGCTAAGGTGTTTTTACCCCGACTTGAGGCTGCGGCGAATGGCGCAAAATTGGCCGAATCACCCGTGGGATACTCTGAGTTGTCTAGCCAGCTTGAAGCGGAGTTGAATACCCTTCGAGAAACGCTTTAGTTCTGCGATGGGCCTTTAACAATCTGCATTTAAACATCTGCATCTACCTGCCACCACTTTTCTTTGGGAAGTTCGTCTGGACATTTACGCTGCTTGAAAAAGCGTTCCTGGCCATTCCATTCTGCGTCGAGGAAGGTTTGATAGAGGACTTCTGAATACGCAGGCTCAAGATAACCTTGGAAGCAAGGCAACCCAGCAAGAAGAAAGGTGCAGCGCGGACCCATTTCTGGGTGAACCGGCGGGTTCTGGATTTCATCCATCCTTAGCACCGGTACCATTTCTTGGGAAACGCGATCGATGGACACCCCGTCCTCTGACACAATGCTCTGGGAAAGGTAGACCCCGCTAACATCAGAGGCATTTTCCGCATCATGAATCGTGAGCGGTGGGATAAGGATCTTATTACTGAAGCCCCCTAGAAGATCTTCGCTAGTTTCTCGATACGTTGAATGGATTTGCGAGAGACTCTGGACTGCAGCAACAAACGAAATCCCCCGCTTACGCAAGGTGTTAATGCGTCGGTGGAAATTCTCGATTCGCCCAAGCACGGATGTAAACTCATCAATAAAGAACGTCGTCGGCTGTTTCAATCGTTTGTTCGCGGTCGAATAATCAAAGAAGGAGGAGAGAACAAGGTTCGTAAGTGGGCGCAACCGGTCAACCTCCTCCTCAGGGATGCGGAAAATAAAGAGGCTGGGCATATGATCGACCTCTTCCCAGGTAAAATCCGAGTGCGTTGTGTTTTCCATCACTTGCTGATCGAGAAAATTAAGCACCAAATTTTTAACCTCCATTAAAGCTGTTTCTAGGTTCTTGTTATCGCTGAGGAGTTCCGAACGCATCCGCTCAAATCCTGGCTTCTTGGAAACATCTTTGCAGAGTTCATTCAGCCCTTCGTAGCCGGACTCCATGAGGTCATACAAATGCCCCAAATGGGCTACGCCCCGGTGCTTCGCTTGAAGAGCCCGCACAAACTTGCTAATAAGATAGATCGCCTGTTCGCGGAAAAAACGATCCGATCCCGCACCTACTTCCCCCATGGCTTGCCCTAAAGAGAAGGCAAAAGAGCGGGCCGCCCGAATGTCTTGCGGTCCGATCTTTGCGAGAGGGTTGAAGCGAAGACTCCCGCTCTCGCATGGCGAAAAGCAGAAAATTCGAGCCCTCTTTCCACGGTATTTTCGAGCTGCAGCCACCGCTTTCGCCGCCTCCGTTCCCTGTCCGTCAATGAGGACGACACTTTGGTTGGGATCACGTAAGGCGTCAAACAATAGGGGATTCATCACCCGTGAGGTCTTACCGCTGCCTGTTCCCCCAACTGTAAGAATATGTCGCTCCAAATTTTGACGTGAGAATTGAAGCTTAGAAGGACAGCCCAAGTCGGCAAATCCCGGCCGATCCTGAGTGAGGAACCGGCCGCGCAGACCAATACCATCATTCGGATCTTCACCGCTCCAGCGTTTAAGATCTTCCGCGTTCGCAAATCGAGAACCGCTTCGATTCATATTTGAAATCAACGGTCGGCTCAGTGAAAACGTGGTTTCGACAAGGTCGCTCACCGTGTCATTGGTTTTACCATCCATAGGTTCAGGCTCAACCACCGGCTGTGAAACCAAGTCGATATGATCGACATCGATTGGAAAGTATCCGGGTACTAGATGACGCCATACGCCTTCCATCATCCATGTAATTTGCCGATTGCAGGCCTGCAAGCCGCCTTCCGATGCGATTTCGACCAACCGCAATACCGCACTCGGATCAACCGCCAATTCGACCCCCTCTGAAGCCAAGACATCCTTTAAATTCGCCAGAGGGTTAACTTCTGCTGCATCCATCATAAGAAGTTCTAGCCATTCATCCTCAGTAGGAGGGAAAAGTACGGTTTGGTTTTCGGGAAGAAACATCGATGTCTCACCAAGAGTTGAGTTCGCTTTTCCACCGATCGCAATCGTCATGCTGAAACCATTCTTGCTGCGCTTCTCCTTTTTGCCTTTTCGCTTCCGATCCACCGAAACTTCGCTCGGTAGCGGTGCGGTATACACCCATAAAAATCGGTTTTGATCCACCATCTGTGGCACCCCTCCAATGAGCCAAAGCGGATTCCACTCATGAATTGCCTGGATGGTTGCCTGCCATTCCTTCAGGTTTTTCACTGGCTCGTCGCCTTGAACCAAAAGGATTCCAATCGGGGCTGTTACATCGAGTCCTTGATCATGTTCACTCACGAGTTCACCGAGTGCGCGTCCTAGAGCTTTTGAATTAGTGGAGCAGGATGCTGAAGGTAGGTCCATCGCTGTCGCGAGCCCTTTGACCAATCCAACTCCCAACCCTTCACAGCGAGGGCCTGTTGCCATAAAAATGTGATTGTGACCACTCGCCATGCCCGCCTTGAGGTGTGCCTGCCAAGCGAAGGATGCACTCCCAAGGGCGATTTTTGCATTTGACTGCCCAGGCACCTCCAATCCCATGGCGTGAATACGTGGGCAACTAGAAGGGGAAGGGAAGCGGTCTGGGGAATATTTATACGTGGTCATACACACCTAAGGCGGAAAAGCCGGGTATTCTGCTAAGGAGATGCTGGAGTGTAGGCGAGAAATATTCTGGCCCAGGAAAGGTAAAGGATCCGTGGTTTCAAAATTCTACGCAGGTTTTCTCTCCAGCCCGCCTTACCGGGTATATGAGTAAAAAACCTGTCACTAAAAAGCACATCCGCCACCTCCTCGATGAACTTGGAATTCAATATTCTGCATATGGAGAGAGGACCGTCGTTCCGTACCAAATGGACGAATATCTTTCTGCAGGAGAATCTAGGATCCTCCTCTTTTTCGCTCCAGAACGGGATGGCACCATTCTGCGTGTCGTTGCTCCAAACCTCTACAAAGCTCCCAAAAAAGCGAAGCGCCGAGCCGCTTTGACCGAAACGTTATTGGCATTAAACTACGAACGGATGATTGGGAAGTTTGAGATGGACCCAAGGGACGGGGAAGTCCGCATCGACTGCTGGATCCCCGTTGCCGGCACGCTTCAATCGAGCGTGATCAAGGAGACCCTGGGTCACATTCTGACCATGATCGATTCTTCTTACACGCCTGTTATCGCCGCCATAAACGATGGCGAGGTCATACAGCTCAAGCCATCCGGCTTGCAGTCACTGCTGAGCGTTTTGGGCGGCTTGGAGGAAGGGGATGTAGACACTGAAAAACTTGCTGCTGAACTTCGCAAACTCAAACGCGAACTTGGAGCTGAAGCCGGCGAGACGAAATCCGAAACCAAAACCTCCAACAAAGACAACAAACGCCGGGAAGAGGATGGCGATGAAACGGAGGGCCTTAATCTTGACTTCGATGAGTCCTAAAGAATCCCGCCGTCCTGCTGAAAAGAAAAACATTCCGGTCCCTTCACATGGAAAATAAACTCGATCCGAACCATCTCATTCAACAACTAGACCGCAAGGTCCAGGGGCAATCTGAAGCGAAGAGAACCCTCGCCACCGCCGTCTATCGCCACTACGCGATGAAGTCCTTTGACGAGGCTTCAGGAGTCCCACAAGGGCGAAATCACGTTTTGCTTTATGGTCCCACCGGTTGCGGAAAAACGTTTCTGGTTCGGACCCTAGCAGAGATACTCGATGTCCCCTTTGCATACGCGAGTGCCACCTCCATGTCCGAAGAAGGTTACGTCGGCGAATCCCCGGAATCGGTCGTTAAAACCCTCCTCCTTGCTGCACGCGGCGATGTCGAACGTGCCCAAAAAGGCATTATCTTCATTGATGAAATTGATAAAATTGCTGCGAGTACGGGTTCTTCACGCGACATCGGTGGTCAAGGTGTCCAGCAATCTCTCCTCACTCTCTTAGACGGGCGTGAGTCTCGAGGGATTGGTCAAGACCGGCATCCTGCCGTGGATACCGCCCAGATCCTGTTCATCTGTGCAGGCGCATTCGTAGGGCTGGATCCGACCCACTCAGAAAACGTCTCTCCTGCATTGCCCATTGGTTTCGGTGCGAAGAATGAACCGTCGGAACCCCGCGAGATCGGGGTGAAAGACTTTATTCGCTTTGGCATGATTCCCGAGTTTATGGGACGTTTCCGGAGCGTGGCCCCAATCCACGCTTTGAACGCGGACGACCTCTTTCACCTTCTTAAAAATCGCGAATTCTCCGTGCTCAAGGAGGCGGAGGCCTTTGCAGGTTTACACAAGGTTAAACTGTGCTTTGCGGACGATGCACTCCAAGCGCTTGCTGAAAAATCAGTCGCTCTTGGCACGGGGGCCCGAGGCCTTGCCCGCGAAATTAATCAACTGCTCGAGCCCTTGATTTTACGCTATCCCGCTATGGGCCAAAAAGACGGTGGCGAGCATGTGGTCGCTATCCAAAAAGAATGCATCACCCATGGGAGCGAACCCGAAATTGAGTTCGTCAGTGTGGTTGAACCGATGCCAGGTAGGCAACATGTGCCTCCTCAGGAACGTGTCCCGGTCGATATCACCCAACAACAAAAGGACACACAAACAGTCGAAAAACCGGACCCACTCGGCATCGCAGTGGCTAGTGCCATCGCTAGTGCTTGGTGGACCGACATCAAGGCACGCTTCCGGCACAAGCCCAGTGTGATCCGACTGCTTGAAGAAGAACTCGCCATGAGGGATGCCAGCATCCAGGAACTGTATGAGGCGGTGCAGTCCAGCGGAACCGATAATATCCAAGCCAACCTGTTGTACTTAGATTTTAAACGTGTGAAATGAACGAGTTAGCCAATCGATGCACGCTTGCTCTTCTTCGTGGCTAATTGTACGGTTCAGCGAGGAGATTCAACAGACATGCCATTCAACCGATCCTATGCCATGCCCATAACGCTTGCCTATTTGGCAGGGGAAAACGGTCCGGAAGGAGAATCGCTGGAACTGCTATTTATGGCGTTTAAAGAACGGTTCAATAATACGCCAATCCTGATTTTGGCTCCTCGGCGAGCAGAGGTCGTCGAAGACGCCGTAAGGGCTTTTAATAAAAAGGCCTGTCCAAATGAAGGAGACCACCCTTTTGTGCAATTTGTGGTCATCGAGAAGGACGAGGAACTTCAACCTTGGACGGACACAGAAGAGATAGGGAGGACGTCTCTAACCACCATCGACAGTGAGGCAACGGTAGTCGCAGCCCCAGAAGGCGACGGCACAGACCCGACAGGCGGCGTGGGAAATCTAATCGCCGAGTTCTGTCAGTTCGTTGTCCTGGATAAAGATGAAGTCTGCGCTTCTGTCCAGAACAACATCCGCTCGGCTCTCGATCCGCTTTCAACCACGGCTCAAATCCGTTTCGAAGCACTCGAAGAGCAGAAGCAAGGCATCACCGTCCATGTGGGAAATTCCAGCATCAGCTGGAAAGATTGGCCCGAAGGCTCCTCCCTAGAATCTGGCCCAATTGGGTCGGAAGAGAAGCCCAAAGTGGCGCACGAAACGAACATGGTCCATTCCCTGCATGAACGACTCATCTGCCAAGAAGAATGGAATGAAGAAGTGGGTGCCTTCCTCCGCCGTGAAGCCCAAAAACAAAGATCGTACAACTACATCCCAGAAAGATTAAAATCTGTATGGGGAGAACCTTCTGACTATAGCGTCTACATGTTGAATCTGAGAGAGGACCGTCAGGAAGAAAGTCACCGTCCTCATTGCTATCCCAAAGCCAAAAAACACATTCCAGCCGATGGCCAACCTGACACCTTCAAGTTGATCGAGGAGCTCCAGAGTTTTTGCTACGTCGCGCTGATCTCCCTTATCGCTAAAAGGCTAAATGCAAAACACCGCTCCCCATTGCGGAGGAACCAACGCGGTATGTTTTACGCCGTACTCGCGATGGGCCTCGCCTGGCTCGGCTTCTCCATCGGTGGGACACTGGGCCTGTGGTCGTATCTCGGGTACCTCATGGTTTTGGTCGTTTTCCTCGTCGTTCGTAGCCAGGTGGAAGGATCGGCCGGCAGCGGAAAACTTGCTGGGAGAATGCGAAAGCACCTCTTCTACCTCGTGATGCAAGAGAGCTTTCGTTATGAATTCTATTTGGATCTCGCTCAACACGACCCCAGCGAATCCAAGCTATTGCATAACCGACATGATCCAGAAGGCGATTTCCTCCGCGAAAGCCTCATTTTCGTCGGAGCACGCAGCCGCGCCCTCAAAGCAGATCACGATGCACCAAACCCAAACCACGCTGAGCGACTCGAAGAAATAAAGCATCTCGCCCCCCATTGGGTTGAAAAGTCCTGGGTACGCGGCCAGCTAGACTATCATAGTAAACGACTCCACGGAATTCCCACCGGATGGCCATGGGCGGTATCCATTTGTGCCGAGATCCTCAACTTGCCCAACTACCTGATCCCGTCACGCGCGACCCGAAACCACAAAACATCATTTATGGTTTGGCTCCGCCCGCTTCTGGCTCTTGTCTGCCTACTCGCGGGGGGCTATGGAGCTTTTCATGGCGGGTTGTTCGTCAATACCCCTTTTGCGTGGCCGTTGGCATCTCTGGGCCTCGGCATTTACTTCTTACTGGGTTCCTTACTCGAGCGCTTCGTAGATGTAAAAAGGGACGAGTACCAAGGCTTCCGCATGGGATACCGACAGAAAGATCAGATTTTTACGTGGCTTACCCGCCTGCTACATAGCTTCTGGTTGGTCTACCTCTTTGCCAACGTCCCATGGCTCCCCGTGAAAATTGTGATCCTATCGTTTTATCTGGGTTTCGTGATCTATCGTGGCTACCACCCGCCGCCAGCCCCCTGTCCGCAACGGCAAGGCAAGATTTGGGCCGAATTCCTCCCTATGCTCAGCCTCCTTCTCGGCTTTGGGATTCATTTTTTCTGGATTCCCCTTACCTCCGTTTTCACCAGCAACCTCATCCAGTCCCTCACCGGATTTTTCCTCATGGCATACATCCTCATGACCTCTGGGAAACGCGCCATCGCCATGTCGGAAATGGTCGACAACGCCGAACGGATGATCCGCCTCTACGAATCCTGCTTGCACCTCGCAAAAAATAACCCAGAATGGTTTGACGTGAAAGTGGCCGAAGAAATGACACTGGAAGCCCTCAAAGAAGTCTCCGACTGGAAAAAACTCCGGCGCCAACACGGTGACATTTTCCAACCCAGTTAATCCTTCCCGGTTTCGACTCATGAACGACACAACTGACATACCTCCTCATAGCATATGGATCATTCCCGATGTCCCCAACCCCACCAAGGATTCAGCCGGCACCCCCTCCGGACGCTGGACCTGGCGCTGGACCGGTGAATCGCCCGATCCCCGCCTGACCGGTGAAACTACCGTCCAGTGGCATTGGCGCTGGATTCCCCCCGGTACCAACATCATGGGGTCACGAGGCTGGAACGCAGATGAAGAACCCAGACACGAGGTCATTGTCGCGGAAGGAAAGGGCTACTGGATGATGGAAACGCCAGTTACCCAACTCCAATATCTTTCTCTCATCGGAAAGAATCCTAGCCATTTCAAAGACCGCTCAGATTGGAAACATCGACCGGTAGAAAACATCATTTGGCAAGAAGCGGTCGAACTGTGTGACCGACTCCAGGCGGCTTTCTCTCAACACACTAAGAGTCCTGCAAGCTCTCTCTGCTTTCGGCTCCCTACTGAGGCGGAATGGGAATACGCCTGCCGCGCTGGAAGCACCCGTGACTATGCCAACGGCGACGGAGAAGAGGCGCTGGACCGCATAGGGTGGTATGGGACTAACTCCGGCTCCGAGACCCACCCGGTGAACGAAAAAGAAGCGAATATATGGGGACTACATGACATGCATGGGAATGTCTTTGAATGGTGCCAAGATGCTTGGGATTCGGCAACCTACTCGAACCGGTTCCATTGCGAACCAGTGCCGGTGGACCTGCTAACCGCGACAACCGAAGAAAGAACCAGTGAATCAGACTTTCGCCTCGTGCGTGGCGGCGACGCCAGGGGCACGGCTCCGTTTTGCCGCTCTGCCTACCGCGACGGGGGGCGGGCGGGTGACCGGGACAGGAACCAAGGCTTGCGTGCGGGGGGCTTCCCCGGTCCGGCCATACAGCCAGAAAGCGAAGACGGACAGACCTGCCCCGCGGAGCGGGATAAGCAGGGCGGTCAGGCGTAGCGGGATTCCCTTCCCCTTGGGGAAAAAATTTTGTAGCCCAAAGAAAATGAATGCATCAAAAAGTAAATTTACATGGTTCCACTTTTGTGTGGACGATGAAGACGACCTCGACCCCTTGAACGACTTTTTGTCTCGCCACCGAGTGATCGATCTGGAGCGCAAATGGGTGGCCCGCAACCAGAAAACCTGGCTCGTGGTCTTGGTCGAAACCTGGGATTCGGTGCCACTTCCTAAGGGGCGCTCCGATAAAAAGAGTCAAGATGCCAGGAAGGGGTTGACGGAAGCTCAGGGAACGGTGTTCGACCGGCTGCGGGATTTCCGACGGGACCGCTCCAAAGAACAAGGCGTGCCTGCTTATACGCTTTTCACCAACAACCAACTCCGTTGCATCGTGGAAGGTGAAATGGTTGAACTCAAGCAATTGGCCGAGGTACCGGGCTTGGGGAAAGCCCGGCTGGAACGGTACGGCCAAGAGATCGTGGACATTTGCCGGGATGTCTTTAGCAGTGGGGATGTTTTGCTCCCGTCCGAAGACCTTTCCTCCGAAAACCTTCAAACCGCTAAACGCCCCCAAACAGGTAAACGCTCCCAAACAGCCAACACCACTCAAACAGGGGTGCCAAAACCGATTGAGGATGAAAATCCATGAAGCGGGTCGGAGGTTGTTTCGAACCGTTGATGCAGCGCGATCTTCTTTTGGAAGCGACGATGCGGGCCTCAGCGGGAAAGCATGACCGGTCCGAGGTCCGTTTATTTCTAGAAAACCTGAATCTAGAGCTTCGGCGACTGGCCGGAGAACTCCAGCATGAAGAGCTACAGTTGGGGCCGTATCGCCCTCTAGACATTGTCGATGGCAAGCCCCGGCGCATTCATGTTCCCCCTTTTAGAGACCGGGTGGTGCACCAAGCCATGGCGATGGTGCTGGGCCCGGTCCTCGCCCGGTCGGCCCTCCCTACCAGCATGGCTGGACGAAAAGGTCGGGGGCACCGGTTGGCATTGGTGCTGGCTCAGCAACAAACCCGCAACCATGCATGGTTTCTAAAAGGGGATGTGCGTACCTTTTATGCCCGCATCTCGCATCAGCACATTCGGCAGCAACTTGTCCGTCGGTTTCGGGAGCGCCGAGTCCTCCGGCTTTTGGATACCTTGCTGGCTTCTTTCAGCAGCACCCCGGGGCATGGCCTACCGATGGGGTCCCTTATGAGCCAGCTTCTCGCCAATGCCCACCTCGATCCCGTGGATCACCTGTTGGCCAAGCACCGTTTCCGGGCACGGATGCGCTATCTCGACGATTTTTTTCTCTGGCACGCCGAACCCCACATGCTTCATCGTGCACGCGGTCTCCTTGAAGGCTCTTTGCAAAATTTGGGTCTGGAGTTGAAGCATGGCGGGATTCTCAATCGCACCGCTCTAGGCGTTCCCTGCCTCGGCTTCACGGTGTACCCCGGCACCATGCGGTTGGACCGTGCTGGCAAGACTCGACTCAATGCCCGCCTCAAGTACCTGCACCGCCAGTTCCGTCACGGGGACATTGATGAACAGGAGTTACAGGCCCGCGGGACCGCTCTCATGGCGTGGGTCCGGCAAGCACCCGGGATGGCATGGCGCGCGGCTCTCTGCCAACGCCTAGACAGCAAGATAATTTATGACGTTTTAAAACAAGGGGAGAGGCAGGAACTTTCGCCTCATGCGTGGCGGCAACGCCAGGAACACGGCTCCGAATTGCCGCTCAGCCTACCGCAACAGGAGGCAGGCGGGTGACCGGAACAGGAACCAAGGCATGCGAGCGGGGGGCTTCCCCGATCCGGAGGCAAGACTTCCGCCGGACGACGCCTCTTCCCGCACCGGAAGGGCTTGCCTTTCCGGACGAACGACACCACCCCGTCCGGTCAGCTCTGATACGCCATTCGGCGGAAGGCGCTGGCCGGACCCTTTTTGAAAGGATGAACCCATGCAGATAGGCTCATTAACCCTGACTGAATTACGCTCCGATCTGACTCAAATTCTCATTCAAGTCCGCTTGGCAGTAGCGGACGGCGATCCCGTCAAGTTTGCTACGTGGCTGGACAATGGAGGGATGGAGACGCTATGCGAAACAACGTCTCTGAGTGAAGATGTGATTCAACTCCATGTCAACCACATGGATGATGAACGTCCCCGAGGTGGCAATCACCATTATCTGGGAGGGGAAGACTCGGGTGAGAATCCGGAGCGGGTTGTAGATTTGACGAAAGATCCAGATCCCTTTGTAAATATATGGGGCTGCACCAAAGTGACGACAGTAACTGGGTTCCAGGAGCAGGTGACCCGGATTGATTTGCGCAACGCTCGATCGTTGATGCAACTGGGCTCACTTCCAGCAGATCTTGAACTTCTGGACCTCACCGGCTGTGAGTCACTGAAGTTCCTTCCGCTCGATACCGCTCTACCGAAGTTGAAATACCTGTATTTGGGCGGGTGTACGGCGTTGCAGAACATCGAAGAGTTTCTCAAAACCTGTGTGGCAGGCGACCATCTTCGTGAGTTGGATTTGTTCCAATGTCCAGGGCTGGTAGATCTATCGGTCTTGAATCAACGCTCACTCCCGCATTTAGAGCAGCTGGACCTGCAAGGATGTGAGAATTTGGAATTCCTCCCTGAGTGGAAGGCATGGCCGAAGCTCAGCCATATCAACGTACAAGGATGTGAGGGGGTGCAAACCCTGCCTGAGTTGCCGGTGCATCTGCAGTACCTGCGATTAAACGGCTGCAATAATTTAGTCGGTTATGCCGGCTATTCCATCAACCCACGCGAACGCGGGGGCCTGAATGAGAATGTGGCTGACTTTTTTATGTATCGCACCCTTTGCAAGAAGGCTGGTGATCCGAAGTTCTCTCCTAGAGCAAAAGTGATTTTACTGGGAGATGGTCGGGCTGGGAAGACCACCTTAGCCAAAGCGATGGTGTGGCGTGATTTGGGAAAGGCTGGTCGAGACAAGCTGGATGAAGATGCTCGCGAGGAAATGGAACCAAGCGATCAGGAAGTTTTTACGCATGCGGTGAATTTAAAGCAGTGGCTTCCATCGCTTAATCTCCCCGGACAAGGTAATGGATTACATGAATGTGATATTCGCATCTGGGATTTTGGTGGTCAGGATATTTACCACGGCACTCACCGGACCTTTGCGGCCTCAGGCGCTCTGTTTGTGGTCGTGATCAAACCCGCTGATCTTTCCCTTGACGATCCGCCTGAGGACTTGGGCGAGACAGTATGGAAAGACATGAACCGTCCCACCGATCCGGCGTACTGGCTTGAGTATATCCGTGATCTGAATCCCGATGCCAAGGTGCTGTTGGTACACCCACGGGCTGCTAAAAAGGTCGGGAGGGGTACGCAGAGCGGCAAGGCGGATGAAGGGGATAACGCGGAGGTGTTACCCGACCTGCCAGAAGAGTTGAAACCCATGGTCCAGCATGAATTCTTTTTGAACTCGCTGGAATGGGGTGACGAGCGCTTTGCAGGCTTTATGAAAACACTGGAGGAGAAGTTGGCTGCAACGGTTCTGGATGAAGGGGTATACAACACTCCGGTGGAATCTGAACTCATCGAGTGGATCACTCAAGTGCGCTCCGACCAACCGTTTTGCTCCGCCGCAGATTGGGACGATAAGATCACGGAGATCGTAGCGAGGCACAATCTGGAACTGACCAAACGCCATCGGGCGGCGCTGACTCGCAACCTACATCGGGGAGGGAACCTATTTCAACTGGAGGGCAACGGGCATATCTTACTGGATCAGCGCCGGGCCTTGGGGCTGATTTACGACATCCTGGACCCAACCAAGAGCACGTTCTGCAAAATCTCCATGAAAAAACAGGGGTACTTTCAGCGCGAGGTCTTGCGGGATGCCTTATTAGAGTGGGAAGCGAAACGCCAACCGGGTGCTCGACCTGAAACCTTGGATGCCGAGGATCTGAGTAACCACACCTTTACCCCAGAAGAGACACATTTGGTCGATCAGGTCATGTTGTTCATGAGGGATTGCCAAATCGTCATCCCGATTTTTCAGCCAACCGATCCCGGAGTCGCCGGGGAACCTTGGCAGGGTCTCAGTCCGGTTTTGTTGCCTGAATGGACTGACACAGTACGAGACGGTCAAAACGATGAATGGGTACGCGAATGCCCCAGTGAGAAAAAACCATTCAAACGGGAATCCTTTGAACTCTCCCGCAAGGCGGGAAAACTCTTCAGCCGCGAAGATTTCACAACCCTGATGGCCTACGCCGTCAAACGCTTCAGGAACCGAGTGGAGTGCTGGAAGGAATGTTTCGAATGCGTCTGGAGCAACCGGGAAGATGAGTGGTACGCCATGCGCTTCCAGTGGAGAGGCGATGCAAAAGCGTATGGAGGATGTTTGGCCATCACCGTTGCGGTATTGACGGATGATAAGGGAACAGAAATGCTTGGCCGAGCAATGGATCTATTCCTTGGGGACAACTCCCCATTCCCACATACAGGGTGGGTTGCAGGGAGCGAGCCCGTACCGACGCAAGGCCCTGAGCGACATGATGTCGGAATTTGTTACCGGTCTAATCAACGGTCACTTGCTATAGGGATCAAGAGATGGTGCGAGCGTAAAGGGATTCCTGGAGCAACAACCTTGAGATTGAAATGCTATATTTATGAGGAAGATCAGAAGACGGGTAGCAGAGCTGAAGTTAGGAAAGCACTGCAGGATTCAAGGCTGACCTTATTGATCCTTTCCCGGCAATTCCTCTCAGAATCGGTGAAAAACGAATATACCCAAAAAGAGCTTGTTGAGAGCATTATCACCTGGGAAACAGACGGTAGCGTTGGGGTGGTTCATTTAGAGGGCGATCGTCGGTTTAGCCTGAACCGGAATCTAAAGGAACACGTCCTTGCGGCAATTGTTTCGCTTCAAGGTCAGGACCAAGAAAGAGACCGCAGAATAAGTAACTGTGATGTGGGGAACGACTCGCCCAAAGATTGGGTGACTAGAGGTAACGAAGCTAGGGAGCATTACATTGCTTTTGCCAAATGCTTTGCCAAAGGGGTAAACGGACCTCCAGAGGGGCCGGTAAAAATTTCCTTTCCCTATTACAATGAAAAGGGTCTCTGGTTTAAGTTGCGGAAGTGGATACTGATACGCGTACGGTATTGGCTCGAGAATGAAAAATCGCCTGAAGCTCATAAAGTTTTTCCTAAAAGGCAGTGGGAAAAATTCGAAGAGGCTTTGGAGAGGCAGATATTTACGTTCCTCTACCCAGGAAACGACACCTAATTTTCGAGCAATCGCGCTTGGGTGGCTGGAAGCGTAGAAACGAGGACCGACCGAGAGATTAAAAAAACAGCCCGATGCTTTTTCAGGCATCGGGCTGGTTCAGTAGGACGTTATCCCTACATCCTTACCGCAGTTCCATGACCGTCTGTTCGTAGGCTTCGAGGCATCGACGGTAGCAGAAGCGTTCGGCTTTCTTCTTCTCGCCCGGCAATAAACGGTTGATGGCCGTATTGATTTTCTTGGCTTCGTCCTTGATGCGCTTTTGCGGCACTCCGAGGTCTGCGGTGATGTCTTGGATGGGTTGACCAAGGGCGAAATGCAGTAGCAAGGTCTGATGCAGTTCCTTGTGAATCCGCCCGGGAAGCCAACTCAATAGGTTCTGAAGATCACGCCGGAAGAACCCATCTTCCTCTTCGATCCAGACAAACTTCTGGCTGTCGGTTTCGAGGTCAGCGAGCCGGTCTCCGAGCTCAGTCCGCCAATCATCATTCGCCTTCTCAGCGGCGACAATTTGCCGCTTCAAGCGATTGAAAGCACGACTCAATGCGAGTTGACGTTCCAGAAAAGCGGTGTCCCAGCCGTCTTGACCGAACCGGTCGAGCGTCTTTTCCTTGATGGAGCGGATCCGTTTATTCACAGCATCCTCGCTGATGTTAAGCGTTTTCGCCACGTCCTTGATCGAGCGACCTCGCAGAAAGCGCTCTCCAAAAACTTTACGCTCGAGGGGCGTCATCTCCTTCTGCATTTCGTTCAGCATTTGCTCGAAAGGCAGCAGGACATCTTCGGCGCCAAGGTCTTGCTTTTTGCATGCGTCGACCCAGTCCCTTTGGCTCGAGCAGGAAAATTTGAATTCCTCGGGGTTAGAGTCGTAATACAGATCATTCCAGGATTCATATCGGTTTCCATGCCGATAATATGATGACAGGACGGTCTGGCATTGGGACATCGCCCAGTAGATGAATTTTCCGGGTTTGCCGGATTTGCTGACGTAGTTGGGATCCCATCGGTCTAGGTTTTTGCAAACCAGTATTAGAGCATCGCTGGCGAGTGTGGTAGCATCAAAGGCGTTCTCCTCTCCGAGTCGTGCCCGGAACCACCCTTGGAAACGCTCATGAACGTGTGCGTCGCCCATCGCTTGCATGGCGTTACGATAGCGCTTGTAGCTTTTCGCTTTGCGAGCGCGAATGAGGATCGCCTCGTCGATTGGCGGAAAGAGCTTGAGCTCCGGTTTGGGCAGGGAGCCGTCAGGGTGCGTCCAGTGGCGCTCGGTTTTGAGCTTAGGTTTAGGTTGGGTCACATCCGGATTTTCAGCGGCAGGATTCCGGTAATTGTTCGGAGCGATGGGACTATCGGGGCGGGGCTTGCCCCCAAGTTCTGGGTTAGGTTCGTGTTCAGGGTTTGGTGCAGGCATCGTAGATCGAGCTGGGGTGTCCTTTTGGGTTGGTGGTTAATTAGTGAAGTCTTAGAATAAGTTAATTTCGATGGTGAATCCTATTACATTCCGCTGGATGCTTTGGAATCGTCGAAAAGGCAGTAGCGGATTTCGCCGATCGCCTGGTGCTCCTCGGGAGTATAGACCCCATCTGCGTAGGCAATATAGGTGAGGCCATCGATGAGATCGTTATAAGTCAGCCCTACCGTATTTTCTTCTTGAGGTGCGGCTGCCATGGTCAGAGCGAGCGCTTCAATTGCATTCCAGCGAGCGTCAGAATCGGCTTCGTAGAACTCCTTTAATGGCTTCCAATCAAAGTAGTGGGAGTGGAAGGTCTGCAATAGCGGGTCATAAGCGCGACACTCTGCGGGCACAATACCGTGCGGCATGGCAACATGGGTCATGGCCGCGACATGGAGCGTCCAGGCAGGGTTTGTGTATGGGGTATCGATGAGGGGCTGTTGAGTGGATTGTTTATTGACTGGCTCGTTGATTCGGTTTGGCATGGTTAGCTGTCGGGAGGGTTAAGTTAGGATGGGCGGGACGCGGGGGGTAATAAGGGAAGGCGCTGGCAGAATAAAAACTGCGCCATTTTTTCGAAAAACCAACCCGACACCTTTCGAAGGTGTCGGGTGGTCAACGTGAACAGGCTTATCGGGGCCGGCCTGCTTTTTTCCATTCGGATTTCGGGCAATACCGAAATCCGGTTTTGACGAGTTCGGTGGCCTTGCGATCAGTGACTCGCTTGATTTTCTTTCCTTGTTGGATACATTTCATAGTTTGGGTGCTTTAGGTTGATCTACCCATGAAAGGGATTGGGAGAGGGATACCTGCTGATTTAATTGAAAATAATTTTCGCCCACTTTGGGTGAGTCGGTATGTGGCAGTGCACCATTCAGGGGCGGGTTATCCCCTCTGGCTTTCGACCGTTTCCATGGCCATCAGCGCATGCCAAAAAACAAACCGGGTAGATTTATTTACATCACCAGGCAGACGCTTATTCACAACGGTACGAATTTTTTTCGCTTCATTCAGGATGATGTGATGCGGGAGATCGTGATCCGCCGCGATGATCTCGGCACCTTGGTTTAACCCGTAAAAACGAACCAAGGTTTCCTGTAGATCCGGGTGGATGATTGCTTTGATTCGGGCCACCGTGGTTTGGATATGAAGCAAGAGCAGATGGTCGTGAGTATTGAGATAGCTGAAGCATGTGCCCCGCACCTGTGTGCGATCGAGCAAACGATCACCCAACTCGAGCTTCCAGTCGGTGGAACCTTTGCAAGCTACGATGTCTCGTTTAAGGCGGTTCATCCCCTTGTGAACGGTCAGTTTACGTTTGGTGCCACCAATATCCCGGCCTTCATAGGCGAAGGTATCGAGAACGGTTTGCTTGATCCGGCGGACACGCTTATGGACCTGGTCAATCGTCTGACCGGTGCGAAAAGCGGTTTCCTTTATCGAGTGCCCCTCCACATAACGGCAGTCAAAAACCTTAGCGTCCATCGGATCCATTGCGGATTGCAAGCGCCGAGCCGCAGCCTTCAGTGCCTCGAAAGCATCCGGGTTGGTCGGTTGACGGTTACAAGCGTCCGCGATGGTGTTGGCAGTGGATCTACTCCGGCTGAAGGAAGCGGGGTCGACGTTGTCGAGGTAGGGGTCAAGGGTACAGAACCGATTGGATTTCCGGCTCCACGTTTTAAGCTCTGACCGGGCTTTTGACAGGATCCAATAGTCGAACTTTCCAGGGGTTCCGTTCTTAGTTACGTAATCTGGGTCCCATTTATGAAGGGAGCGAAATGCCTTTTCTAACGTGTCATCGGCCAAATCACTTGCGACTTCCGGTCCGAGCGCTTCTGACTGGGCATGGAAAAAACTGAGCAGGCGTTTTTTCCAATTCCCTTGGGTGACGAATTCAAAGAACAGTGTCCGCTTTTTATTCGGATCACTCGACGCCTTTGCGTCGATCAGCAACTGGATATCCGCTTCTGGATAGAGCCGGGGTTTTAGTCGGGGTTTTGTCTTCGGTGATGAGTTCGGGCCAGGCTTGGGTTGAGCCGACTTCGCCTGGGATGTGGCAGAGGGGTCGGACGCGTCCAACTTTTGAGGCGGAGGCTTACTTTCCTCTTGGCTGGGGTTGAGATTCGTTTGGTTGGGTCGTTCAGGGTTAGCAGGCATCGTTGATTAGCTTTTGTTTTCCTTTGGGGTTTTGCTTGGTATTCAAGATAGTATTCGTGTTATTAATACACTATCTCAGATCGGGTACCAAGGTCTATTACAAAAAGCTTGTTCCTGTGGAATGGTGCCTAAACAGGCTTAGCGGCCCTTGGATTTGCCCGGTTTTACCGGAAAAAAGAGAACCGGAAGGTCTTCGCGAATCGCAGCGCAAAGTTCAGCGCGTCCGACTCGACCCCCGCCATATCCAAGAATTTGGTCGCTGCAATCCAGAATCGTTCGAGAGGTCGGGCTGAGACTTCCGTCCTCCAGCTCACCGCCCCACGTCTCGTCCTCGACCACAAAAACCATTTGGCAGTCAGGGTGATAGTTGGATTTTTTTCGTGACCGTTTAGAAACGATTCCCACCGTCTCATATCCCAAGGAGCTTGCGACTTCGTAAAGTTCCCCGATCCCATATGGAGTGGCGCCAATGTTGACGATCCACTCATCGGCGGGAAACTCGCCAAGGTCCGTTTTGAACCTTTCCTTCAGGCCTTCCGGGTCCGCGTAGCCCATTCCTGAATAGCCAATCAAGGTCAACACCTGCTTTTTGGCCAGATTGAACGTGTCTCGGGGATGATCACGGCAGATGGATTCGGCGGGGTAGGTAAATGGTTTTTCTTCGTTCATCTTATTCGCTTTTTGTCAGGGGTTCACGGCTTCGTAGATTTCAGACCTCAAACTATAAAGGAGGAAGACAGGTATATTCTGCTACGAAATTCGATTTTCCTCGTTTTTGCGGCAGAAAGAAAGCCGCCAGATCCTTACCCAACCATGAAAGAACATTCGACTAACCAACCTGCCCAAGACAACCTGATCGATATCGCTTTGTGTGTGGACGCCACTGGATCCATGGCCCCGTGCCGCGCAACCGTGAACCGCATCCTCTCTAAATTACATGCGTCTCTGGCTGAGGAGTACGATGCACGATTCATGGTAATCGGCTACAGAGACTTTGGTCACGATCTGTTCCCGCTCGTACTCCCAGATGGTTTTGAGCGGAGCTTGGAGGGCAGTCAAAAACAACTGAACGCATTCAGAAGTAATGGCGGAGGGGATCACCCCGAATGTGGTATGGATGCAATCTACGCCGCGATTCATCTAGATGGCTGGCGTCCGGTCCCGAGCAAACGCTTTGTCTTGCTTTTATCCGATGCGCCATCTCACTCGGTTCTCATGCAAAAGGATCTTCCCCGCTCCGGTTACGGGGTCAGCGACTTGGCCCATGAATTACAGGATGGTCACTATAAAGTTGGGGTCTTCAGCCCCGACTCTAGATGCTGGGATATACTCAAGGGAGGAGGAACCATAGAACAGTTCCCCATTAGTTGGGCTTGTTATGGGCACTGCGGCATTGATCCGGAACAGCCTGTGAATTGGCTACTTAAAAAACTTACGGTGGCTTGAGCAAGCCATGGTGAATCTGCTATGCTCCGCCCGTGAGTGAGGGAAAAACAGAGGATAAATTGAAGCGAAACCGCCGGTTTGCGATGCCAATCACCATCGCATACTTGACGGGTGATGAAGAGGTTGCCGAGGAAAAAGAATTCGTTGAGCTGTTCAACGGCTTTCGAGAAAAAATACCACACACTCCCATTCTTATTCTCGTACCGGAGGATGACAGAGTGAAAGAAATCCCCCAATGCTTGATAGACGCAGCGGGTGTCGTAAATTCAGAGGCTTCACAATGGGATGACCCCTACGTGCAGGTGGTTTTTGTTGAGAAGCAGATTGAGCTGATTCACGACGATAATAAATTACCCTTATGGGAAGACGGGCTTCTCTCTTGCCGAACCAGTATCGCTTCATTTTGCTCAGAGAATAAACCATTCTACGATCAACTCAAATCTGACATCGAAAAATATCTTCCTAAGCGGAAAACACGATCTGAAAGTAAAAAACAACCTGGCCCTCTCCCCACAGTTAGGAACGCCAGTCTGATTCAAAAATTTCTCGAAGCGAATCAAAAACGGCGGAAACAAAAAAAGCGCCTCATTCCGATTGGTGCCTTCTGTCAACAGGAAGTAGAGTACGCTTCTGAAGAACCTGTCACGGATGTGATTCGGCAGTTTTGCCAATTCAGCATCACCAAGGCAGGAGCATCCAGAGAGAATCACCAAGGTGACTCATATCGTTCTCCTTTAGACTCCCTGCATTACACCGTAAGCCTCTCTCTTGAGGATTGCGTATGGCAATTTGAACAGCTGCCGAGCGAAAATGGAGAAGGTGCCTACCAGAACGGGTGGAAGCAATTTTTCGAACTCGCATTTTTTCCCGAATATGAGTCGAAGGAATCCCAAGACTCACCAGCCCGCGCCAAACTTTATGCTCAAAGCATGTTCCGCTCCGTATCCAAGCGGCTACGCAGGCAGGAAGATTGGAACTGCGATGTGACAGGTCTCTTAAACGAGAAGAAGGAGAAGAAGAAGAAGAGAAAGCAAAAGCAGAGGCTCTCGATTGTAGCCATCGTTCTCTGGGTGATGAAACTTTGGACCCGATCCGAATCGAGGTCGAAGCAGGAAAAAGTGGAGATGGTGCCTATTGTTCATCGGGATTACGAGCCGCATGTTCAAGACGACTCTGTGTGGGAGGACTTCAAGCGAGGCAAAGAGACGTACAACATCTATATGCTCAACCTGAGAAACGAAGAGCGCGCATGGACACGGATCGCTCCTCCCGGAGGAAGGCCAATACCACCAAATGAAGAAACAAGTCACCGTCCCAAAGGAGAAAGTCACCGCCCTCACGATTATCCAAAAAGATCCAAGCAGGGTTTAGATGATTCCAAAGAAAACGATGATCTGACAACGTATGATCTCATTCGAGATCTGAAAAGTTTTCGGTACATCATTTGCCTGTCGCATCTCTCTGATGAACTAAACCGTAAATTCAGGACCCCCATGCGCAATTCTCAGCGAGGCATGTTCTATGCGATCTTACTCATGGGACTAACCTGGCTAGGCTTTTCCGTTTTTCAAACCTGGCCCAAATGGGTGTGCTATGGCGGCTATTTGGGTATCCTATTGGTATTTTGGCGACTTAGGGCTCATGTAGAAGGAAAGGTCGTAAAAGGACTAAAATCAGGAAACCTTGAGAAACATCTCTTTTACCTCATCCTACAGGAGAGCTTTCGATATGAATTCTACTTGGACCTAGCCGGCCATGATCCCGACGAATCGAAATTGCTTCATCATCGACATGAACCTGATGCTGACTTTTTGAGAGAAACGCTGATTTTTGTTGGAGTACGAAGCCGAGCTCTGCGCATGCACTTCGATGAGAAGAGAAAGCGTGAAGGGAAAAACCAACTAGAGGTGTTGAGATTGGTCGCCCCTAGATGGGTGGAGAGATCATGGGTCCGGGGACAACTCGAATATTTAAGCGAACGCCTCAATGGATTGGATTCTGGTAGCAAGCTTTTGCCTGCCTGCATCTACAAGGTGAAAACGCTATTTTCAAAGAAGCGAGATGAAGAAAATTCAATCATTCAGCAACAAGGGGCATTCTGGCCCTTAGACGCCCTATGTCGCAGGTGGCCTCTTGTCATCTCCGCCATTTCAGAGGTTATCGCCATACCAGGGCAAGTCTTTTCCCCCATTATGAAACGCATACCCGAGTCTTGGTTACTAAAATGCTGTGGGTCTCAGGTTCCGATCCTTGTGCTCTGCGCCGCGTTTTATTTCTATATTTTTGGGCTGCCGATCCTCTGCGGTCTTCTCATTGCTACCTCGGCCGGTTCCTATTTTTCCCGGCTTCTAGAGGCAAATAAAAAGCTCTACGGAAACAGGGCTCCTGAATACCGACTGCATGGGCGATACAAGATGGGGTACCGCCAAAAAGAAAACGTATTCGATTGGTTTACCCGGTTGCTCCAATCCGCCTGGTTCACTGGCTTGGCCGCGTGCTTCGTGTTGCAATTGTCATCCGATTTCATCGGTTCCGAACATGTTCAACGACTTGGCTTGCTTGTGGTTTCCCTGGTATCCCTACTGGTTGCCATTCGTATTGAACTGGGTTTCATGGGGAAGCAAACTAGGCCGGATGAATGGGTTTCTAAATCACCTCCAACAGCGAAGTTTATGCTACCCTTGGCAATGCCCCCAATTCTTGTGCTGGTGGCACACAAATTCGCTCATGATATTGATGGATTCTCAAAACTTTTCGAACCCCTCACCGGTTTCTTCCTCCTCGCCTACATCCTGATGACCACCGGCAAGCGCGCCATTGCCATGTCCGAGATGATTCCCAATACAGAACGTATGATCCGATTCTACGAATCCGTGCAACAGCGGATCGCGGAAAACCCTGACGGCTGGTACAGCGAGACCGTAGCGACCGAAATGGCCAGCGAAGCTCTGAAAGAAGTTTCCGACTGGAAAAAACTGCGGCGCCAGCACGGAGACATCTTCCAACCCAGTTGAGCCCAGAATTTAGACCATGGAAAAAGCAACAGACACATCGGATAACACGCCCAATGAATCCTCGGTTCCAGCGGGCGTTTGGCGTATCGGCAGCGAGCCCGATAACCCCGAAGCCGGTAAGGAGTCAGGTTGCTGGATCTGGACGTGGACCGGAACCCCGGTTGGGTTGGATCGCGAACGAGTAGTCGAATGGCGCTGGCGCTGGATCCCTCCTGGGGTCAACGTTATGGGTGCTCGAGGCTGGAACGAAAATGAAGAACCGGTCCACGAAGTCGAAGTCAAGCAAGGCTATTGGATGCTGGAGACCCCCGTCACTCAATTGCAGTACCTCGCACTAATAGGTAACAACTGGCCGGCGCTTCATGGCGTTTCGGTCGATCTTGGTTTTCGCTGTGCACTGCCCGCCTTACCGAGCCCGCAAATCCATCGGCGGCCGATTGTTGAATCTCCAAATCCAAGGTACTTCAATGACCGATCTGATTGGGAAGGCCTTCCTGTCGAAAACATTAGTTTTTACAATGCCGAAATTTACTGTAAGGCGCTGGATCAGATTGCGGCTGCGCACCACTCATCCCGAACCTTTCGATTGCCCACCGAATCGGAGTGGGAGTACGCTTGCCGTGCAGGCAGCCTCACTCAATATGCCAATGGTGATGGAGTGACGGTACTTGACCGAATGGGCTGGTACAAGGCCAACTCGGGGGAAGAAACCCATCCCGTGGGTGAAAAGGATGCGAATGGTTGGAACCTGTTCGATATGCATGGCAGCGTCAGGGAGTGGTGCCTAGACAACTGGGATTTTGACAATGCGTACCAAAAACGAGTTCTGCGATTTGGGGAACAACCAGCGCCTGCGGATGAGTATTTTGCCGACACAGATACAGGAGACGACTATCGCCTCCAGCGTGGTGGCTATATCTGGTTCACCGCTTCGGTTTGCCGTTCAGCCTTCCGCCACCATTGGGAGGCGGGTACCACATATTGGAATCAGGGCCTGCGAGCGGGGGGGTTCCCCGGTCCGGCCATCCCGCAGCAAGCAAGCGGAGATGGTCAGAACCCGACACGCGAAGCGGATAAGGCGGATCGGACAGGCGGAGCGCAGACCGATGCCGCGTCCCCGGAGGTGCCATGAAGCAAGGAGGAATTGTCCTCAGTCTAGCTCGATTTCGGGTTCACGCGGAATCGGATGCAGATGGAGCAGGAAACAGAATATTTCAAAAATGGAGATGAAGATATGGAAGGGTTTTGGAAGCGACAAACTAATATGAGGGCGATTCCAAATCCTTTGCGAGGAGCTTGGATATGAGTCGAGGTGAGCATACACATTACCTAGATTTAGAAGACTCTGACGATGGTCACCAAGGTGTGGTGAGTTGTGCGAACGATCCTGATTCACTTGTGATTCTCCGCCATCAGATGCGGATGACCCAAGTGCTTGATTTTGGATCGCATGTTAGACGCATTGAGTTGCCCAACGCACGTTTGCTCACAAAGCTGGGGGACTTGCCACCGGACCTGAAAATCTTGAATTTAACAGGCTGCCTCTCGCTACCCGAACTCCCCCTAGGAACGAAGCTACCCAAATTACGCATCCTCGCTCTCGGAGCCTGTACATCTCTGGATCCCGAAAACCTGCGTCGGTTTTTGGCAGAATGTGTGGGGTGGAACAACCTGCAAGAGCTGGACCTGTTCCAATGCCCTGGCTTGGAGAAACTAGTGCTTCCCGGTAAGATTGTTCCCAAACTGTTAGAGCAAGTTGATTTGCAAGGCTGCGAGAATCTCAAAAAACTCCCTGATTGGTCGGCCTGGCCCAAGTTGCGACATATCAACCTGCAAGGTTGCGGGAAGGTCCAGAAGCTTCCTAAACTTCCATTGTCCATTGATTATCTATTGTTGCATGAATGCGAACGGTTAAGCTCGTATTTGGACCACGACCTAAATCATCGGGAGCGCGGGGACTTGTTGGAAAATGTCGCCGACGCGTTTCGGTTTCGTACCCGCTTTGCTGAATTTGGTGATCCGGTGGAACGGCCACGGACCAAGGTGATCCTGCTGGGGGATGGACGGGCGGGCAAAACCACCTTCGCCAAGGCGCTCCAATATCGCGAGCTAAACGACGAGGAGCGTAAAAAGCTGCCCGAGCTGGAGCCCAGTAAGAATGAGGATCCGACGCATGCGATTCGGATGATGAGTTGGAAGCCGACTCTGAAACTTCCCGGCAAGGGCGATCGGGAATGTGACATCCAGCTCTGGGATTTTGGTGGGCAAGAGATGTACCACGGAACCCATCGCACCTTTGCTGCCTCGGGAGCCTTGTTCCTACTCATGGTGAGTCCCGAGCCACCAGACTTAGCGAACCAGCCAAAGAATATTGATAAGGAAGACTGGAAGGAAATGAACCGTCCTCGGGGGCCAAGATATTGGCTGGAGTACATCCGTGATCTCGATCCCGATGCCAAGGTTCTGGTGGTCCATACCCATCATTCCGCTGACCAAAAGATTAAGTCAGTCAAAGACCAGGTGGATAAGGATTTAAAGGGGATGGTCAAATCGGAATTCGGGATTGATTCCCTGAATGAATGGCACTCTCCTCGTTTTGACACCTGTGCTGCCAGTGTAAAAAACGCTATTGCGGCCGCGGTTCTAGACGAGGGACTAAGTATCAATCCGGTTGAGGCGGCTTTGATGGAACGGGTGAGGACCGAGGCTCCGACACGTCCTCATTGCAATGCGTCCGAATGGCAAGCGCTGGTCAATGGGGTTGTGCAGGAGTGTTATCAGGGGGAGGCGAATGCCCCCGAATTGGACGCATCAGAACATGCGGTCGTGACTCGAACCCTACATCGGGCCGGTGTCGTTTTTCAACTAAGTGGTACGGGTGATGTCTTACTGGATCAGCCCAAGGCCCTATCGCGAATCTATTCTGTCACAGATCCAGTGCGGTTTAATGAGTTCCGTAAACATACGAAAAACAACTATGGCCGTTTTCGTCAAGATGCCTTGTACAACGCAATCATGCAGGCGGAGGCGGAAGAAAACGAAAAGAATACTGCGTCCCGAGCACAAACCGATGGTTGCATCAACATGGCAAACTTTTCGTTGAAGTCCGATTCTGGGCAGCAGCTCATGGACCAGATCTTTGCCTTCATGGAGGACTGTCAGGTGGCCATGCCACTGTTTTCGAAAGGTGATCACGGAGTAGATGGAATGGGCTGGCAAGGGCTCAATCCATTTCTACTTCCAGTGTATCCAGAAGCGGAACGGAATCAATACCTGAAGACCATCCAACCCGAAGGAATGGTGCTTGACGAGCAGACACTCTCGCCAAAAAATCCCAAGCTACCGTTCAGTCGGGACGATTTTCGGATGCTGATGGTCTACGGAGTTAAGCAGTTTCGCGACCGACTAACCTGCTGGCAGGACTGCTTCGAACTGGTGGTCGATGATCCTGACGATAGTGCGATCAAGGTGGCTCTTTGCTTTCAATGGGTAGGGACGGATAAAGAAGGGCTGTCGTATAATGGGTATTTGAAGATCACCTGTTTCCGTCCCGATGCCTCGCCGCCCGGCGTCCGCCACCGTCAACTGGATATGGCTGTCGATTGGTTTTTGGGGCGCGGCTCGCCATTCCCGTTCGAGTACTGGGACGAAGGGCCACCAAAAAATTACCACCCCCCCAGCTCGGAACGCTATGATGTGGGACTGTTCTACAGTTCGAGTCAGAGCCCAGTAGCGGATGCCATTTACAAGTGGTGCAAGGAGAAGGAATTGAAATGCATGGCCTATACCAAGGAAACATTTCCGGATCTTGACACCCTTCGATCCATAGCAGTGGGGGCCAAGCTGACAATCCTGCTGCTCTCCAAGGAGTTCCTTAGTGCGGAACCCGCCAATGAGTATTGCCAGATGGAGTTGGTGCTTTCGATCAATTGGTGGAAGAAGTGGCCGAAAGAAATCGGAATCGCGTCATTTGATGGCGATGATGATTTTTCTATCAATCGCCGAAAGGGATCAGCGAGCCAGAACTCAGCGAACCAAAACAACGTGCCCCGCGATTTTCAGGGCAAAATGCGGGCGGCAATTGATCGTTCTCGGGAGGCAAAGCATGAGATCAATCGGGACAACTCGAAAGGTTCATACCTCCCCGAAAGAGAGTGGATTGAAAAATGCAACCATGCCGAAAAACATGTTAGTGATTTCGCAAAAGCTTGTTCACAGGCCTCTGGTCAAGTCGAAGAGGGCAGCATAGTTAGAATCAAACTTATGCATTTTGCTGACAAAAAACTAAAGTTGGATGAAGATTATCTCGATAAGCTTCATAAACAACTGGAAGCTTCTCTGTCCTATCTGGTGGAAGCGAAGAAGGCGAATGATACGGCGCCACAAAAAAATCGAGCCATGGAGCCGTGACTGGATCCGAGATAAATAGAGTTCCTCACGTCCGTCGTTACCGCTCCTTTGGACGACAAAAAATGAGGGCCGGCTACTTTACACAACCGACCCTCGGGATGACACTGTTCATGTCACCCCATGGGGTTTAGTCCTCACCCTGGTCTTGAAGTTCTTTCAGGCGTTGTATCAGGTGTTGTAAGATCTCTGACTTACGGGTTTTGACCGAGAGGCTCACTTCCCCCGTCTCGATCGCTCCCATGATCGGTGCATGGTAGCGTTCGATCAATTGCACCATGGCTTGAATAATTCGACCGATCTGGCGATAAGTCATGTTGGCGTCCTCGAGCGGAAACTCGATCACCGCACGGATCTCACCGTCTTCTTGGTTATATTCCCACTGCAAGGCCTTGGTGAAGAAATTCACCCCCAACAGGGTTTGCATGACCGCTTTGAGGTTTGGGTGATCGGCATCGCAGTTATAAGCTCGCAAGGCCTCCAGCTTGAAGAACTCTCCGTCTTCCTGGAGTTCAATCAAGAGCTTGAGCAAATTTTCGCCCTGTGGATTAACATAGTTTTGAGTGGAGGTTCCTGTTATAATTCCGATAGGGGTTGCTTCGTAATTGATGTCCATCTCCTCTAACATGGTGGAGATGTATTCGTATGATGTTGCCATGGTTTTCTCTCAGTATTTCCGGCGTTTTCGCCTGTTCAAAGAGGAAAGGCAGCCCGGGAAAGAAACCTGCGGAAAAAACTGGAAATTTATTTTGAAACGCGACGGATCAAAGGGTTTCGTAGGAAAAAGGACCGTTTTCTGCGTTGGTCTCTATGGAGGCAAAATCAAATACCTATCCCGAGACCTTCACGCTTCGGCCTCTTCATCTCGGTATACATCTCCCACACTTCGGACTCTGTCCGGAGCCCATCATATGATCCCTTAGTTGGTCGAATGATTATTGTCGGTGGAAGGAGATGATCCGTAATTTCCACCTTTCTTAGGAAATTTTAGTAGAAAACCCGAAATACGTTTAGTGGATTGATCACAGAATTTGTCAGGAAAGGAATTCGTTGTACGGTTGCCTTGATTCGTTCCATAACACCATCTCGAGATGGTCGAGATTCGCGACTCTTCCGGGCTTACCAACTCAGCCGGCGAGGTTCTCAAGACGGTATTCCAAAGCCTCTTTTTTAGGATAGAAGGCTCGCTCTTGCGGAAGCAGGACAGGCTTATCCTGAAAGGACATGAGTTCCCGCTGGCCCGATTGTCGCTCGTCCAGCAGGGGACTGATGTGCCAGACATGATTCGGACCCGGAGCGACCAGTTGCCGGTCCATGACCCAATGGTGGTTTTTGCACAGCGCCATGCCGTTGCCGGGATGGTCGTCATGCGATTCGGCAAAAGGAATCAAGTGGGCGGCGTCAACCATGGTTACCCCCGTCCCAGTCACGAGGCGGAAGCCACACATCGCGCATTGGTTTTGATAGGCCTTAACCACGAGCTTTGCGAACTGACTCGACCGGTGGGGATTCGACTCTACCTGCTCTTCTAAAAATGCCTCCCGATCTGCGTCGACTCTAGGTAGGTTTTGGAAGTCGTCCGAAATCCGGATCAGGGTCACGGCGTGACCGCCGAAGTATCGGGTAATCAAGGCGAATCGGAGATGATCCATCTGTGCTTTCGTCATTGCCTGTAGACTTGTCCAAAGAGCCAGATCCAAGGAAAAGTGCTCCACCTGCTTCCTCACTTGGTTCAACGAGGAAAAGGCCTGCTCGCTGATGCCTGGCTTATAGTAAATGTGCCAGAAGCCATCCGACTTTAAGTAGAAGAGCGGGAGATGCAGGTTGGGCCGGTCGTTTCCCTCCTTCACAATCGCGAAGTATTTTTTCCAAAGGTTAATAAACGTTTGAGTGATCAGAACTCGGTTGTCCGTGACTGTGCCTGACTGGATCAGATCAAGGAGGACGAGAAGGGTAACGGGTTTGTGCGGCTTTTCTCGATCACCATCGTTTCCACGATTCAGGTCGAAAAAAGTTGAGATGTCATTTGGCATAAACTCTCCTGTCACAGCTTATCGAATACATTGAAAACCTTGCTGGGTTCATACTTTTAAAGTTCCCGCGGAATTGTCTGGGAAGGCTTCGCATAACGTTTCGGCAGCCCAAGCTTCGCTTTCATTGGCATAGGGACCATGGGATCTAATCATTGGTTAGCCTCTTCGGTTTGGTATTGTAATAGGCGATGCTCAACGAGCGCCTGGAGCAAAGGAGCATTGAAGCCACTTGCTCCATCGGATGCAAACTTCTCTCAAACCGTACCTCGTTCCGGAAAAACTCACTCAAAGAGCCGTGAGGGGGATCCTCAACTCCAAGGACCATTCCGTTCACGAAGATCGTACCGTTCTGCTTTTGAATTAGCGTACACGCGGACTTTAGCTGATGCGATGTCAGCTCAATCTCTTCCCGGTGCAGAGCTTTCCGCAAATATGGAATATGAATGAAATTCTGAGGAGCCTCCGAAAGAGCTTCGTCAATTCGACTTGTTATGGTGCGCAAGTGCTGGCCATGAGATTCGAGAAAATTCTCCTCCGTCACATAGACCCCGCCGTCGAGACGCAGAAATCGCCCTTCAGAAGCTAGCCGACCAAGGATCATGCTCACATAGTTATGGCTTCGATGGTGCATGCGCCGGGTACATTCCGAAATCGACAAACCATTTTTGTACTCTGCGACAATACGGTAGACGTATTCATTTAAATTTACTGTTTTCCGGTCATCAATCAGGCTGACCGTATTGACTTTGCTTTTGCCCATCCAGCGGATGCCAAACTGATCGCCTTGCTTCCTGAGAAGGTCGTAAATCAGAGCGGGGTTTTCGTCGTACGGCAATCCCCTGAGTATAGACTCCACTCGGACGCTCTCAAATCCGCTCTGTTCAAGATGAGAGCGGATTGCGTTAAAAATATTCGAAACCTTTTCCTCCTCAATCTGTTTAAAGCATGAATGGCCGTAGATGGTGGACTGCATAAAGTTCCCGAAAATGGATATGTCTGGATTATCGCGTGAAAGTGACCCACGGATTTGGGGCTCCGACCCCTCCATTCCAAAGATCGCTTGAAAAAGGTGGCCAAGTTCATTCTTTGCCAATCCTCTCGGGTAGCGGCGAAGTAGAACAGCGATCTTGGAATCCAGATTCAACCTCGAAGGAATAAGAACAACACCATGCCCAACAAGCTTCTTCGTTTCGACTGCATGCCTCAACAGCAACCGAGCTTGACGGTCTGAAAGTTCAAAAATTTCCATCAGCTTTTTCAACAAGTTGTTCCGGGTTGGTTCCGAGTCCATCGCTTCCCATGCTGCGAGAACGTCGAGTGAGCTGAGTCGTGGAATGATCCCCTGAGTCGAAAACTCAAGGAAACGGACAAAGGCGGTTTCATCAGAGAATAATTTTCGTAGCGTCGGCATCGCGAGACTCAGCTCCTCAAGGAATTGATCTTCAATCAGTGGCCAGAGTCGTTCTGGGTGAACACTTAAAAAGTAGGAGAATCTCCGCTCCTCCTTTTCTTGGACCTGACGCACTCTCTCCCGGGTGAGGGAGCATTGGATGCCAATTTCTACCAGGGTCAATCTGGGAGATCCAATCCCCCAGCGTTGCATTAGGAAGCCACGATTTCTCGGATCGGATTCCGATAAAAATGCCTTCAGGTCCCGGATCAGAAACGCTTCGAGCTCAGCCAAGTCGCCTGGCTCGTTACCTGGCAACAGGGCATTCCGAATATGCGCTTGTGCTTTCGGAAAACCCTCAGAGATGCTGACCCTACCGATAGCCTTTGCGCCTTTTGCGGCAAGAGGGTCCATCAAGATAAAGTCCCCGACCCGGTCCCGGATGATTCCCTCATCAAGGATACTCCCAATCTTCTTCCTGATCTTGAACCACTTTCTTTTCGTCGGCCCCCAATCATACAACGTTGAGATGGGACGGTCATCATCTTCCGGAGCCAGCCCCGTCGTTGATTTAGTCGCATAGAAACTCAGCCGGGCCTGCTCACTCAAACGATTCAACAAACGCGCTTGGATAGGTACGATCAGCCCCCAGCGCTTCGCGCCAAACTTCTTTGCAGCCTTCACGCGGGCTTCGGTCAATTTGAGGAAGGTCCCGATTGTCCCGTCAAAAAGATGGGCTTCCAGCAGGCCATCATGAAGTTTCAGCTCCGCTTCAAACAAGCTATCGCGCAACGGCTGGTCGAGCTCCAGCTCAGCTATGGTTCCATCAGCTCTTGTCTGGAACTTTTCCAAAATCATGTGTTGCCAGCTCTGTATGCGTTTCCATTTGGTCTTTCCCATTGAGCGAACAGGCATAACCTGGTCCTCCTTAAGAGACATGAGAGACCGCACTGTCCCATCGAACAGTCCAGCTTCGATCAACCGGTCCAATATATGTTGCTGATCGATTACGAGTACGTCCGCAAGCAGGAGATTCCCGGCCGCTTCTGATACAACCCCGCCACCTTCATGGCTGAACAATTCAGGCTCCTCAACTTCCTCCACAGCCTGGTCCTCAATAACCGCCATGGGCTGGCTCTCCACCTCTGGCTGGTGGGTTGCCGAATCAGGTTCCGCGGCTGAATCGGCCAGTCCAGCTTCCGCTGGCTCTACCGTTTTCGGAGTTTCAACAACTTCATCCTTCTGAAAACGCTGCTGCAGGGTCTGTATCTCCTCCCAGCCGAATGTTCCAATCCAGCGAACCTCCTGGATTTCCGGTCCAATGGAAAGCAACCCGGATACAGAATCATTGAGCCAGCCGTCGCAGATGAGCCTCTTCACAAACAATTTTTCTGCAGGAGAATCGAGTAGCTCCAGAAGAGAAGGCTGCGACTTGTCCTTGTGAAGCTTCCCGGGCCGACCAAACCGAATCGCGACCTCGTTTTGCAAGCGTCGCAACATACCCCAAGTCTTCTCATCACAATGTGCGGTTTCCCTATCCTCATCCGACAGCTTCATGAAACCCGACACGGTCCGGTCAAACCGAGCCGCCCGAACCAACCGTCCCAAAAGCGAGGACACGGACCGCGATACAGAGATGAAATCACGCAACTTCACCTTTGCTCCCTCATCCTCGGTCTTTTCGCGAAGAAGTTGTGATGCATCAATCCCCTGTGCGGCCAGTTCCTTGATCAGAATCTGTTGCATCCGCAGCATATCGCTACGCCAAGACGTGATCGGGAAATCCACTGCTTCAGGGAGTTCATACCAACGCAAGGCAAGGATCTCCTCCAAACTTTCAGAAACGATTTTCCGCTCAATCAACAACGCCAACAAGTACTGTTGTTCCGGGTGGTCCTCCAACAAAGTGAGCGCACTCGGTAACGGATTACTCATTTTCTGTGTCCTTGCTTGGGATTTCACTACCGGAGCTATCCTGCAACGCCAACCGGTACTCCGATATCCAAGTGTCAAAGTAACCAGACATTTCGGCCAGCTGCTCCTGATTGACTACTGCTTCTGCGAGCAAAGCTTGCTCTTCTTCCGTTTCAACCGGCCGCCCCCCTTCGGCAGCCAGTTTCTTACATAGATTTCTACACTGAGACGCATAGGTCGAAAAATCATCAGGGTGCACAAAAATTCCATCCATGGTTGAGATCAAAACAGGAAACGACTCCTCGAGCGGAAGCTGGTTAAACCCGTGCCAAAAGTCGGTAATCGCTGCCTCTAACTGCAGGCCAATCCATTCCTCAATGGCTTGACCGCGTTCGGGTAGCACCGCCTTGAGAAAGCGTTCGTAGGTCCGATATTCCCCACCCATGAGTTGCAACCCCCGATATCCAAAACGCTCCCTGAACTCATCGAGGTCAGGAAAGTCCTCAAACTCATGCACCCACTCCAAAAAGCTTTCACGGAGCAGGCCCAGCTCCGATCCGGTGAACACCTTCGACCAATGAGACACAATCTCGGTGAAGGACTTCGAAACCCTGAGGTAATCAGGACTCACCACCAGCTGCTCCAGTACCAGCACTTGCTCCTCCTTGATTTCCTCAAGCTGAAACGGAGAGCTTAGGGTTACACGGCCTGGCTTCTCACCGGCCAAATGACTTAACTTGTAGGCCCTCCGCTCGCAGGTTGCCAGAGTCAGGCAGATTCCCCTCGCACTACGATGCCGAAAAAGAACCACAACGGGGGTATGGTGAAAAGCGCGGTTCAGGGCGCGAACCTGGTTGCGGAACAGAGGACGGTCCGCCGCCCCATCCACATCCAAGAGGAAGATCACAATCCCGTCGTGCTCGGAGTCGGTTTCCGCCCGCTCCTTCGTGCGTTCCTCGAAGATGTCATCTCCGACAAGTCCAACCAGCCAAGCCGACTCTACACGTTTAAACGCGGCAGTGGCCTGTTCCCCTAACACGCTCTCCAGCTCGATAACATGCTTGGAGCCCGGTCGAACCGGTAATCCGAATCCCTGCTTAAAAAGTTCGAGGGCAGCACCGCCCGGAGACTCTCCTCCACACGCCTGCAAGTATTGCTCAACCATCACCTCTCCTGAAGGATTCCTCTTTCCTGCATTCCGAAAGAAAAACCGAAAAACAGTTTCCGCATCATCACACGAGATATTCCGTGATCGGAATCACAGGGTTGTCTCCTTCAGTTAACAGCACCCATGCATTGTCCTGCTTCCTGATTTTCACGTGCCAGTACATGCCCCCACCCGGCTTATTGGTCACACTGAAATGGGGCAGAAATCCTTCGAAGAGGCCCCGGGGTATGCAGAAGCAAAGGTCGGCCGAACCACAGCCAAAGCCAATCCACGCCTTCTCTGTTTTCTTCAACCAATCCAATTTTGATGGGCTAAAGCTGAACCCAAATAGCTCGCCGGGGTATTCCCTGGTGACCGAACAACTAAAGTGTCCGATGTCGCATGCAAACCGTCCTCCACTAACCCGACGGGGTGGCTCTCCACTTCCCAGATGCTTCGCGACTTTTTCTGCACATTCAGGAGCAAAATTGACTCGGTTGGCTGGGCTGGGGTCGGCATGCGCGAGATGGTTGGGCTCAGCGTCCCGGTCTTCACGCAGGTAAATGACGAAAGATTCCTCAGGGATCTGGAATGCCTGAAGCAATAGTTGGATTCGCTTTACAATCCCGTTGGCCGATAGATTCGCTTCGGCAAACCATCCTTCTCCGAGTGCCATCGGGGTACGCAGCTCGGAAGCGTCCCGCGAAAAATCCATCCGCCTCGACTCGTGCTGGAGTTCGGGAAGATCCCCCAGGCGGGGAAACCGATCTGGATCCCGCTTTTCAAGCACTTCAAGGACCGAGCGGTACAGTCGCCGCCACGTCCGGGTGCCGTTGTGGTGCTTCCCTTCTAGACGAAATCCCTGGGGTCGCTTGTGCCGGAAATTTTCCTCGAGCAGGTGTGGCATCTGCTCATCCAGTTGTTCCACCAGACGGATATGCTCCATGTTTTCCGGATCCGAGTCATCCACCGCCTCCGGCTCTTCCTCCTCCATATGGGTATACGATACAACCAGCTCACGAAGCTGTTCCGACAGTTGATCAAACTCGATCACCTTCTCGTTGTATTGACGCTTAAACGCCACCCCGGCCTCCAAGGCTTCCTGATTGTTGTGATCTATGCTGTCCCAAATTTCCTCGGAAAGCGCGAGCAGGCTTTCCTGAACCCGCTCTAAATCTTGTAGTACGCTGCGTATTGTTGTTGTCATGATTCGATAATGGCTATCTCGGCTGGGGACAGGCCGAAGGATTTATAAAGAAGATAATCAATGCGCTTTTCCAGCTCTAGCTTGGATCCAAGTTCTTCAGATGCGAGGATTTTGCTAACCCATTGCTCAATCTTGAATCTGTCATCAGAGCTCAGGTTGGGAATCGGAATCGCCTTAACATAGGAGGGTTTTAACTCGATATAGCCACCCTGCCTGGTTGGTGCGGATTTTTTAATAAACCACCAAAGACACGATGAAGATAATACTGCGGCTAAAAATTCTGGGTGTGCGTGAACTGCAATACTTGTCTTATCATTGCCAAAAAAACCTGTGAAATCAGCCGCATAATCTGGCGAGTTTACAATGGCCGCAATAAAAATTTTTTGGGGAAGGAATTCCTTCCAATAAGCAATGTTATCTTGAATTTCGTACCACTGATAGGAGCCAGACTTTCTACCAGGCCACTTTTCGCCGGGATGGGTCTCATGCCAATTTCTCGGCTTTGGTTCTAACCTCTCTCTGAAATCTGACAGGTATCTTCTGACAGACGGATACTTGTCGATATCAATTCCGCGCCTAGTAAAAATGAGAAACAGCTTCGGATCATGAATCGTCCACCTTTTCACATCCCGCCCGCGCAAGAAAGGCTTGATGATTTCCTCGCAACCCGGGTCCTCCTCAATCAAACGGTCACGGGTCTCTTGGCCAATAACAAAGGCGAAATTGCTTCCGGTTACTATTCCCCGATAGAGCTTCCCGCCAACATATTCGCCCAAGGGGGTGCCGGACGATTTAAGTTTTTCAAGTAGCTCAAGCACCGCCTTTGATTCGAGCTGCCAAGAGGCTTCAGAAAGGCCGTTCTGGGGCATCTCAAAGTGTTCGCGGAGGAAGACCTGTGGGAAGCTCAAAACGTCACGGCCTTCCTCCCAGTTCAAAGCTTTGATCGTATCGCCTGAGCTGGGTGGGCACTGTTGGGACAAGATGATGCTGGGGTAGGCAATGGCGGTGAATACATTTGCATCACCAAAATCACTAATCTGGTGGATGCGGGTTTCTGCGGACATAAAGCCCCTAAGCTTTTTCCCATAACCCGCGCGAAAATATTTATTCGAGGTGATGTAGCAGAGCACGCCACCTTGGCGGAGGACTTCGAAGGCCCGATCATAGAAGTAGACATAAAGATCGGCGGTGCTGGTAAACCGCGGGTACTGCTCCTTGAACAGCGGCTTAATCTCCGTGAATTTTTCCTGACGGACGTAGGGCGGGTTACCGATGACGATATCGAAGCCCTCGGGTTTGTGAAACATCCACTCTGGGTTAAAAAAGCCGGCGCTGGCGTTTTGGTCGTAAGGATCCCATGAAGCCATTTGAGACGCGGCCCCTTCGGGCATCCCCAGCTCGGACAACGCCTCGGCGAGCGCCTTGCGGGTGGTCCGGTCGCGATCCCGGTATTTGGCTTTGGTCTTGGCGGTTTTGGCGGCGAAATGCCGGTGACGGATGTCCGCGAGTTCGGCTTCGAGTTCGCGAACCCGATCACTTTTCAGGATGCTGTGATCCAACTTGATGAGAGTATTGGCAGCGACAAGCTTGGTTTCCAGATTGGGCAGAGGCCGAATGCCGAGGTTATCCGACGCAGGGTCGACAACCTGATCAACCATGAGGGAGATAAAGAAGCGGAGTTTGCTGATCTGGGCTGCGATGGGTTGGATATCCACTCCGAAAATGCAGTTTTCGATGAGATATAGTTTGCGGCCGTAGTCAGGCTCGTGGGCCTGGAAGGCGGCTTCGATGTTGTCGAGAACATCGCCCCGGATCGCGGGATCGGAAATCTGTTGCGCCTCGTCGATTTGGCGTTGTTTCCAGAGCAGGTTGTCGGGGTCGAGTTTGCGCAGGGCTTTGACCATGATCTGCAACGCGCCCATGGGAAATGCACCGGATCCACAGGCGGGGTCCAGGATGGTGACGGCGCCCAGAGCGCCAACCAGTTTTCGCCGATCGCTGTCGGACTCGAAGGGTTGGGCATCTTCGTCGCGCAGCAGGCCCCTGAGCTCTTCCTCGCGTGGAGCAAATTCGGGCAATCGTTCCTTGAGGTGAACGATAAGCGATTCGATCACCATGTAGTCAACAATGTCCCGGGGAGTGTAGAAGCTGCCGGTTTCTTTCCGGGCGGTGCTTTTGGTCTCTGGATTGTACGAGGCGAGAAGGTTCTCAAAGACCTTGCCGAGGAGCTCGGGATCGAGGGCGACATCCTGCTCCAGAGGCGTGTTCTCCGTAATGGTAAAGGTATAGCGGTTAAGAATGTTGAACAGGCCGCGAACCGTGGTGGTTCCGGCGCGTCCATATTCCTCGCTGAAATCGACTTCCTGTTCATCGCCGAGAAAAAGGACATTCGGAACTGCAAGTGGGTTGTCATCCCGGTCCGAAAAGCCGTCGCGGCGATGGATGATGGGCCCGCCCCGTTTGGTTTTCTTCTCCGGGTCTGGTTTGTCTTGGCATTCGAACAGCCCGCAGTTGAGAAAGGGGATCTGGGTCTGGAGTTCGAGGAACTTTTCCGGATCACGAAAGAGCTTCTCGTAACGGTAGAGGGTGGTGACGGAATAATGGCTGCCAGAATTCTGGGAACGGAATTTCCGTTGGTCGGCTTCCTGATTCAAGGTGGCAAAAAAGATGTTTTGCAGGACCCCTTTGTAGACCGAGGAGTGGTTGGCGTCGAGATCGATCAGTTCCGCGAGGTCGGCTGGGTCGAAGAGCTCGGCAGGGATGAGCTTTTTCTCTTTGAGGAACCAGGCAAAGAGCATCCGGGTAATGAGACGAATTACCGAGGTTGCTTGGTGGGTTTGATGTGCCGCTTCAAAAGAGGCGGATGAGGTAAACAGGCTCTGCTCGGGCGCACCCGGGAAGGTGGCTTCGCGGCAGGCCCAGAAAAACCAGTCTGACAATTCCTTGTAGAAGGCTTTGTTGAGCACATCAATGTCGAAGACCCCGCGCCAGTGAGCGTGCAGGCCTTCGAAGTCTCTAATGGCGTTCCGGCCGGTCGTCGGGGTGACCAGGCGATTGAGAATACGAATATGCCCGGTGTGGGGAGAGGAAGGATTGATGTCCCGAAGGAGGGCAATTCGCCCAGGGCGTTCGCCTTCGCGCCATTCCTGAAGGTAGGCGTGGCGCTCACAGGTCGCCAACGAAAGACGAACCCCGTCCTCTGTGGGGTAATGAAACAGGATTACCGCGGGATGTGCATTACTGGCGCGGTTGAAGGCGCGAATGATGTGGCTGAGCTCGGTTCGGCTGGGTGCCTGGTTGTGTTCGCGGGGATGAAGTTCTACGGCAAACAGAAGCATGCCGGTCCACCCCTCCTGTTGGGCCTGCTCCATAGGCGTGCTGCTGGAAGCCTGATCCGACTCGGAAAAAGCTAGGTCGTCAATAAGTCCCAGAGAATAAACCCGGTTGAGCCGGTTCGCAAAATCCGGATGCCATGCGGATCCGAGCAGGGTTTCGGCAGGGATTGGCAGGTTTGTAATCCGCTTGAGGGGAAGCTGGAGTGTTTCTTCGAAAAATATGGGCGCCGCGTTGCCCAGACCATCCGGGGCGGCGAGAGCGGCCAAAGCGTCGGGCAGGCTCAAGCTGATGCTCCTTTTGCAACGTGCATCCAGCAGACCAAATCGAAGCGATCAGCCTGGAAGCGGTCCTCGAACGGTTCGTCTCCGGTATCCGCAATGGCGGTAGCCCCTCCCTGCATGAGGCGTTGCACGAGGTCGGTCGTAGCCGCGCCGGCAACCTCGGTTTTCTTGCCGGTGCTGTCGGTCACCACTGTTTTGGCTTGGGAATCCAGCCAAGCGGTGATGGCGGCTTTCCAGCGTTGGACCTCTTCCGGATCTCCCGCGTCTATGCCTTCAGGCACCAGTCGCTCCGCGTCCTTGTTCACTGCAACAAAGGTCAGGATGTCTTGGGAGTTGTGTAGCAGCTCTGCTCCGGACTCATCGATGCAGACTAGCTGGGTGTAGCGATAAGGCTGTGGGTTCCGGATCCCCGGGCGTTTTGCGGGGAAACCGAGGAGAGCGACAATTCCGGTTTTGGTAAGATCGTCGCTTTGGAATCCGCTGTACATGCCTGGTGGGATGTCCGATGGATTGTTCTTTGCCCTAAGCTCCTCGATGAGTTGCTGGCGGAAGGTCTCCAGGCTCAGTTTGTCGAAGCCGAAGTTGTTGTCATCTCCTTCGATGTCATCCCAAGAGAGTTCCATTTGTTTCAAGAGTGCGGCTTCCTGAGTCTCTTCAATCTTGTTGCCGTCGAGAATTTTTTCGAGGTTTTCGGTAAACCGACTGTCGACCTCGGACCCGATCAGGCACATTTGGGTCATTCGGTCCTCGATACGCTGTTTGAGGTTTAAGTACTCATCCATGTCAGCAGTGGGCCAAAAGTTGATGGCATAGATTTCTTCATTCCGTGAACCCAGCCGGTCAATCCGGCCCATTCGTTGGATGGCACGAACAGGGTTCCAGTGGATGTCATAGTTGATGACCAAATCCGCGTCTTGGAGGTTTTGACCTTCGCTCAGGCAGTCGGTGGCGATCAGGATGTCGATGGGGTGGTCCAGCTTGGCGGCATTCTTGGGATCGTTGTCTTGGATCCATTCCGACCAGCGATTGTATTGTTCGGCAATGGGAAGGTCGGGATCTATTTCGATGTTCGGCCATTCCTTGTTCAGGAAGAGTTTGGTGTAGGGTGCGAATCGTTCCAACAACGGCTCAAACTTGGTGACTTTGGCGTCTTGATCGGAGACCCGGGAATAGCTACCGGATACCATCGCGAGACGGGAATACCCGCGGTCCTGAAGCTGAGTGTATAAATACTCTGCGGTGTCGGTGAAAGAGGTGAAGATCACCACTTTGGGATTGGAGCGCTTTTGTTTTTCGCTGAGAATCTTCAGGAGCTTCTGAAGCTTTTCATCCCTGCTTTTCAGCATGTAGGCAGCCCCTTTTTCTTTTTCGATTTGCAAATTAAACAGTGACAGGCTGTTTAACATTTCCCCCAATTTCTTGATATCCCGTTTGATGTTGGCTTTGTACTCCTTCAGATTGCCAGAGTCGGAAATTTCTTTGAGGGAGATTTTGCGTTTTTGGCCAATCGAAAATTCCTCATCCTCTAGCCCCTCGAGATCAGACGCATCAAAATCAAATAGATCCGGATCGTCGTCTGAATCGTCTTTCTCGAAGGCTTGAATTTTAGCGAGAACCTCCAAGCAACGAATATTCACCCGGTTTAGAGTGGCGTGAAACGACTGCCAACTCGATTCAAAGCGTTTGACCAGTAGCGTGTGCATCATTCGGGCAAGGAAGTAGTCCCGCTGCTTTTCATCTGCGAGTACATCGACGTCATCATCCTGGTCGAGATAGTAGGCCGGCATATAAGCAGCAAAAGTCTCCGGCAGGGCCTGTATGAAATCGGCCATGGTTTCGTATTTACCAACTAGGCTCTCCTCGAGGAAGATGTTCTGAGGCGCGGATTTTTTAGGAAAGGACAGGCCTTCAGTGTGTCGCAGGATCAGACGGCGGGTACGGGAAACCACCAGCGAATCGGATAGCTTGATGAAGTTGCCGTCCAGCTCGCTCATTAAGGAATCTATGGTTCGGTCCTCCTTGGCGCTCCACCCCTGAAAGACAGAATTGCAACGCCCGAACAGATGTTGAAGATTGTTCACTCCCAAGGAATCTTTGTATCCTCGGATATCTCCTTTTACGAGGAGTTGGAACTGGTTGCGAACGTCGGTGAGTTTGGTGTTGATCGGGGTCGCGGACAGTAACAGGACTTTGACATCTTCATTGGCCTTGAGGAGATGCTCGACGAGAAATTTATACCGGTTGGAGGCATGGTTTCTGAAGTTGTGGCTTTCGTCAATGATGATCAATTTGGGGCTTGCCCGTTGAAAATAGCCTTCAAGGGTGACCCCATCCTTGTCCATCCGTTCATCTTGCAGGTCCGTGTGATATCGGATCTTAAATTCGAGCTTGTCAGATTCAAAACAGGAGCCTCGGTCTTTTTCGTACTGACCCCAGTTATGGTGTAGCTTTTTGGGACAAAGAACGATGATGTCTCGACCTTTGTTTTGGAAATACTTGGCTATAGCCAGGGCACTCCATGTTTTGCCAAGTCCCACGGCATCCGCTAAAATGGCACCATCAAAACGCTCCAAACGTTTGATCAGACTGAGAACTCCCTGCTTTTGAAACCGATAGAGCTTGGTCCAAATTGCACTGGCCTCCAGTCGGCCAAAATCACGATTCTGATCCCAATCATCCATTTCACCTGCAAACATTTCGAACAAGATACGGAAATAGATATCTCGGGGGGAATAGGTCTGAAAGAGCTTTGAGATTTGGTCGATCAGGTACTGCTTGACGGATACGCTTTGCCCCTCGATCTTAATCTTTTCCTTGCACTCCTTGCGTCCCCAGAGCTCTTTGAACCACTTTTTGAGCTCGTCGAAGTTGGCATCGGTACCTTGACCGACCATATTGAGCTCCACGTTGCTCGCGGGTTTCAAGCCGAGTCCGGCATCGGTTAGATTCGAACTACCGGAAATAAAATAGCTTTGGGGTTTATCTTTGCCATGACTGAGTAGCAATTTGGCATGACAAAAGTCCGGTACGAGAGTGCGGACCTTAACCTCCGCTTTTTCAAGAAAAGCCACGGATTGGCGGGCGAGCTCTGGGATCTCCAACGCGGCCTCAACAGAAATATTCTCGTTGAGAAGGTCGATGGTACGAATCGGAAAGTCATCCTCACCGGACAGCTGCCCGAAAATGAACCGGAATTGTTCGATTTTTGATTCCAACTGCTCGGAGAGAAAGGCGAGTGCCCCAATGGTCACGTAGCCGCTTACTGCGTCGATTTTCCCTTCCGTGGTGTACTGTTTAATCCAATCACAGACAGTTTTTTCGTTTTGGTTGTCGAGAATCATTTAATTGTTACCTCATTTCCTACCGGGACTTACAAGAGTGCATACAAGCCATACCGGATACTTTCTAGTATTATATGGTTTCGTGAAGTGGAACTCGTGGACGGATTCTGGATCTCTCGTCGGAATGTTTGCATCCAAAACCGGCGCTTTTCAAAAAACAATGGCATCACTGAGGGCTTCCATAACAAAATGAGCCTCATCCCCAGACGCGCATACGGATTCAGAAATTTTGAAAACTACAGATTATGTGTTCTCGCCTTATGTGGAAAATGAACATAGCCATTGCCCCCTCAATTGGTGCAGAGCCAATATTTTTTTTATGTGGCACCTAAATCTCCTGCTCTTTTACAAGTTCATAGCGGTCTATCGAACTTTTGTCGATATGTTGCTGTAGGTTTTGTAATCTTGTTCGAGGATTTATTGCCTAGCGGTTCCTGGCCTTGCAAATTTGTTGGTATCTCTCTCAGCGCGAGATCCGCCTCAGCGCGAGGTATTGGTCAGCGGAACAATTGTTACTGAATCGCAAAATTCCTCAAGCCAGGTCTCCGTGTACAGGACGCGCCGGCCAATGATTGCATGCTTGATGCGGCGTCGCTTGGTGTAGCGCTGCAGAGTCCGAACCGAAACATTCAAATATGCGGCTGCGTCTTTCTGGGATATGAAATGTTTCCTCTTTGAGGCATCCCCAGTTCCGTTCAGGCTCCTACCCATCAGCTAAGCTCCTTAGGATTTTGCAGCTCACCGTTGTGAAATTCAAAACAGCCTTCCGGACGTGGGAGTCCCGCGCCCCTAAGTTGTAAAATGAAATGTATCGGACCTTGCTTCATGATGAAAAAATCTTGCAGGTAAAAATCATCGTAGTCAAATGTAAACGTTAAAGTTTATTTAAGTGTACTGATTGGCTTGCGCCATGCGATCGAAATCGACAGAGCGTGATTCTCAAGGATTTCGCCTTTCGGATTTTGGGGCCAGGGGGGGAGGGGGGTGGGTCTGTTTTTTCATCGCCCACTCGTGACGTTTTCGTGCACCTAGCGTCGTATAATACAGAGTATGTCTAATTGGATTCAGAGTTGTAAAGCGCTGTAGTCCAGTGGGTTACAGTATATTATTCGTCTTTTTGGCAGTTATGGAGCTTCGGAAAACGGCAAAGCACGGTGAAAACACTACATGTTGTGGTCCGGCGATGGTGTTGAGACCGCTTCGCATCCATCACCATCGGAGCCTGCGCGCGGATCCTTTATTGGTAGCTCGGGGGCTTTACCCTCAGCCTGAGGCTCGGTTTAGTACGCGCGGGTTTGGCATTCTCCTGTAGCTTATCGGTCTCGACTCGCCAGGGCGTCCGGACCAGTCCGGGGCTTCCTAAGTTAAGAGGAGCGGGCGAAATCGCCAGTTGCGTGATCGAAGGGGATCCTGGGATTCCTGCCACCTTCTTTTGCGGAAACTCAGCGGCTCTGCGCTTTGGCTTAATCTACGCCACACTTGGGCAGGCTAAGGCAACCCCTTCGGGCATAGCATCGCAGTTGACTAAGTACTGTTCAGTTTGGGCTTGGGGCTCATCGCGTAGGTGTGTTCGACGAAGCGGGATACCTGAGTCGCCAATTATTACCGCTGGAAGGCATAAATATATGTGCTATTTGGCTTAGGAGGTTCCTTCGACTTGCTTGGCCCACCTAACTTTGTCTTCCCCAATTCAAGTCTCAAGCCAAGTAATCGCCAAAATTTCGTAACATTTTCTGAGCTCCGAGAGGGAAATGAGGCTGATGCGCTGTACCGGTCTGAGGGTTCAGGTGTATTTTCGGGCCGAGTTTTTGTTCGATAAGATCTCGCGTTCGGTGTCGTTGGGTTGCGATATACTGGGTTTATGAGCTGCAAGTTTGAGATTCTAGGAGTCCGGAGGGCTCTTGAGGGGTGTTTGAGGTGAATTTGGGGTATCTACAGGGTTTGGGGCGCGCAGGCCGGAGTCCAGGGGGCTGGGGCCGGTGATTCGTAGTTCACTAACTCTTAGACCGGTGATCGGATGCTCCAGGCTCAATCGAAAAGCTATGCGGTCATCCTTGTCCCCATCAACCCACCTAGGGTCACACTGAGCTGATGGGTAGCATACCTCACCGCGAAGCGAGTGTTTGGTTATGCTTACCCACATGGTTAAGCTCAGAGTCTGTGACCCTCACTGGGTTCTTTGGGGGGACCTAGGATATGACCACCTTGAACCTCCCAACCAAAAACATGTCAGCTCACTAGGTTACTGGACCACTAGACCGTTAGCTCTGATATTTTATGGACCATACTCTAATTAAACGTGTAGACCGGTCGGGTGTTCGAGTGTTTGGTTTTAGGTTTTAAAGACCGGTAGAGACCAGTCCCACCGGGACGCAGGTTCCGAGTCTAACCATGCGGGTGAGCGTAACCATTCACTCGCTTCGCGGTGAGGGACGCTACCCATAGACTCGGTGCGTCCCAGTGACTGACCTACCGATCCGAGATGCTCGGAGCAGGGACCTGAGAATCGAATCCGAGGTGACCTACCTATATAGAATATGTGGACCGTTACGCGTATAAACCTATATTATATATTAGAGTGAGCGCGGATTTTTTTTCTATTTTGAGAAACGGGGTGTTTTTCGCAGTCCTGAAAGTGAGCCGGCTCGGTAGTCTGAAGGCGGTCCGGGACTGAGCCGGACCAGTCTGAGACCGAGCCGGACCGGTAACCCGGACTGAGCCGGACCGGTCTGTAGTCTGGGTGTAGCAGTCTGGACCGGTTCCAAGAGCAGAGGCCATTCTCAAGTTTTTGTTTACAATTATGTACATACATGTGTATGCGGTAAATATTTCGAAGCCTATGCAAGCAAAAGACATAATACTTTTCAGAGTTCCGATAACCGAAGCAACGTTGCAAGCGGTGCGCTCCGCCATGGAGGCTCAGGGGGTTAGCCAGACTGACCTTTGCCGTCATATGGATTGGAAAAAGAGCAGGTTATCTCAATTTCTTAAAGGAACCTATCGGTCGATTCCTTTGCAGTCAATTCAGGCGATTGAAGCTTACCTTGGAATCGATCTGAACTTGCCTACGGAAGAGCCTGCAGCAGCTCCTTCAATTAGCGGGGAGCAGGAATGGTTTTTGCGTGCTCTTTTGAGAAATCCTGATTTCAAAAAGGCGATCATCCCCATGCTTGAGCATGCTTCCGGATTGCAATACCCGGTCAATGAAGCTGCGATTAATTCGCTTGGTGAACAAATTTTAGCGATCGTAAAGGATTGCGGTAATGATCCGGGTGCCGTCGGGCTTGCAACGTGGAAGCTCCTTGGTTGCAAAGCGGCTACTGCAGTAGAAGGCTAAGAAGCTACAATAGAGGGCTAAGAAGAGTCAGCTCACCGTGGCTTTGATGCGGGTAGTATGTGGGTGAGAATCCAGGGCAAGGATGCCGCTAAAGTTCTTTCAGCTATGCCCAAATTATGTCCTCCCAAAGGCAGGAGTGACAGATATCTGAAACATCCGGCTCAAGGGAGGATTGGTAGGTTTTACACCGCTTATTTCAGGCTTCCCGTCAGGCTCCGGTAGTTGCTTCAGAGCAGATGAGGGTTTTTACCGTATCCAAGCTCGTATTCCACGAATCCTTAAATTCTCCAGTAGGCAAGCGGATTCCTGAGGGGTGAAAAAAGCTAAATCGGCTCCGACTTATCTCCTTCCTTTATAGAGGCTTCCTCGATGTAAGCAATCAGGTATGTGTAAACGATCAATCTGGTCCCACGCACATTATGCGGGCTGGATTTGAGCACCCGGGAGGATACTGGCGGACGGTTTTGATTCTGCTTGTTTGGAAGGATGAGGGTGTTGAGCGCGCTGCGGCTCAGGCCGGAGTGTGGGCAGCGCTCGCCGGCGCGGGGGGAGTCTGATGTATTCCGGAGTATACTGTGTCATGATCTAATCTTTCATTTCTTGTTTTGATATTAAGCTGGCGTTTTCAGTCGCTCAGCCGGGGGTTCATATTTTTCTGAAAAGCACTCTTTTGTGAATATCTTTGTGTATATATGTAAACTATATGGTTAGTTAGATTTTAAGATGGGGTTACTAATCGTAAAATTGATCGAAGGAGTATTTGGCATACTCAAAAGTAACAGCGTGCTGGATTGATAGCAGCGTGATTCAATACCCTGAACCGACGCGTAAGGTTCAGCCGGTCACGTCTTTGTTTGATCACTTCGCCTTCAAGATCCTCGGTAGGCATCGGGATGATCAGCTACGAGGCAGCTGGAAAGTCGCGCGCCCATTATGAATGTATCGATCAAGAGGTTGCGGCGCTAGTCAAGGCACAGGCGCAGTTGCACGCCGTCAATTGGTGTCGAGTTCTGTGCAAAGAGATTTGGCCGGAAGCGTTTTACGGCTCGGTGACTGTCGAGCAGAAGGGGCATCAGTCTTCGTGCGCTGAGTTGAGTGAGGAGTTACTTCTGCAAGCTCGGATTGA
>Ga0209187_1000557_pt1 | contig 60248 bp, 49 predicted proteins | sample BantaG_FD_187430 | JGI IMG/M metagenome (GOLD analysis project Ga0209187, IMG submission 187430) | Marine algal microbial communities from Bantry Bay, Ireland - BantryBay_4 metaG (SPAdes) (version 2) | ecosystem: Host-associated > Algae > Red algae > Unclassified | place: Bantry Bay, Ireland...
AGTCCTATTTTCAACTAATTTAAGTATTCAGAATTATCCTTGTTGATCATGATTCGTTTTCAAATTCCAAGTCTTTTTATTTATTACCGTTTTCACATACTTTGTTTTACTACTTCTATTAAAACTGTTCTTTTTTAGTCTAATGACCACTAACAACTGTATATATACACCTTTTGCTATTAGTTACGTATACATCGCTTATATCTTGAACCCAAATTAGTACTTTTTACTATTAATCTGATATCATCTGCCTTACACACTTTTCTTTTGTGGCCACGCATAGTGTCCACATATCTAATAGTTGATTTATTAGATTCTTCTTAAAGCTACATTCTATTACTCTTATCTATCTATTCTATAGAACATATAATGTTATCTAAATTTAAGGAAATTATCATAATACATAGTGATATAAGCTATTCATAATTAAAGCTTTATGAAAATAGTCGTACCGTAACCGTTAGTAACGTTTATACACGCTTAGTGTCATAGACTTAGCAGACTGGCTAATTGTGATTGCCAGTATTGAATGAAATTTTATGCCACTTGGAAGTGATACCCTATATCGCATGCCGCGATACGCGGTACTTCACACATGCAATAGCCAATATCATAATAATCTCAATTATAAAATAGGTATACCTTAGTGTCGTAAGACTCGATTGATGTCTAATCAGCATTTATAAAGAGAGAACACAATAAAGTGTATTAATGATGGCTATACTATTAAAGTATAGAGACCGATTATATCTGAGGATGAAATAACAAGAGAAAGAATAGATCAGAAAAAGACATGTTAAGAGCCAAGAGATGCTATACATCTACTGGCATACCGTTAAAAACTTAAATCTAAAATAAGGCTATCAATAATTCCATCCCATTTTTTAGTACTTACAATTTATCCTTCCTTCTGATAGCGTTGATGTAGATAATCTTTTACGTGATCATATGATAGTCTGCTTTGCTTATAAAAAATAGATGATTATAATGTCACAACTCTTATCTCACCATTGTTGATATCTCTAGCCCTCCACGCGGCTCGATAGATATTATATTAAGCTCTATATTAAATTCACTTTTGTAATCGTCTACGACTCTGCTACTCTCATATTCTTCCTTCACTAATGCTATAACGCTACCACCAAATCCTCCACCCATCATCCTTGCACCGAGTACATTCTTGTCATCTGATAACTGATCACATACAAAATCTAACTCTACACAGCTGACTTCATAATCCTGGGATAGAGATAGATGACTTTCATATAGCAGTTGTCCTAATTCATTAAAGCTTTTAGATCTTATACAATTGACAGCTTGATCAACACGGCACATTTCATTATAGATATGTAGTAGGCGCTTTTTAAGTATAGGTTGATCTGAAATAAAACTTATATCAGAAAGATTAATTTCCTTGAATGTTTTCTGGAGTCCTGATTTCTCATTCACTAATTTTAATGCTTCTTCTACTTGACTACGTCTATCATTATAGGGTGAGTGAGCTAAGTTGTGTTTGACATTAGTATTCAGTAATATCCATTTGTAAGATATATCAGAGAGGTCTATATTCTCATGCGTGCCCTCAGCACAATCTATAAGCAGAGCATGATTTTCTTTGCCAAAAAGAATTGTGTATTGATCCATTATCCCTCCACGTATACCGATACCGTGTTCTGACTGAGAAGCAATATCCACTTTTTGATCATCTGATAAGCTAAGTTCATATAGCGTATCTATTATCGTGATAATACCTACACATATTGCAGAGGAGGATGACACCCCAGCACCCATAGGTATATCACTTAAGAAGTAAATATCAAGACCACTCAGACTGTATTGAGCCGATATAATATTTAAGGCCTGAGCAAAGTAACTGGCCCATCCTTCTATCTTATTGATATCACCGATCTCAAAGCTTACTTGCTCGCCCATATCAAGAGCTTTTATAGTAACTATGTTATCATCACGTCGCTTAGCCACAAAGTACATACTTTGTGATATCGCAAATGGTAGTACTCTTCCACCACAGTAATCAATATGCTCACCGATGATATTAGCTCTACCGGGTACTCTAAGAAGAAGATCTACAGATCCTATCTCCGCTGTAAACATATTCTGAAGATGATCTAATTTGGACATTGCAAGATTATCGATTTATTATAGTTCATATTCAATGTAATATATAAGATAGCTATATTTCTTATACCTTAGATGTATGCTAAGTCATGATGTGAACATATATAAGAATACTGTAGAAGCCAAGAAATTGAACGAGAAAAAATTCGTCGTACTTCTTGATCCCGATAAGTGCAATAATCAAAAGCTTAATCAAGTCATTAAACTATCTAATGATGCGCATGTAGATTACTTCTATATAGGCGGTAGTCTACTGCTACATTCTGATTTAGATAATTTTCTGATTAGAATTAAGGAACAATCTAATATTCCAATGATTCTATTTCCGGGCACAACACATCAAATCTCTCGTGAAGCAGATGCTATTCTTTATCTATCTATGATATCAGGTAGAAATCCTGATCTACTTATAGGCAAGCATGTAGAATCTGCTGCTCATATTAAAGCAAGTGGCATCGAAGTTATATCTACTGGATATATGCTCATAGATGGAGGAAGACCTACTTCGGTTAATTACATAAGCAATACGCTGCCTATACCTCATGACAAGAATAGTATAGCAGTCTCTACAGCCATTGCAGGAGAACTATTAGGATTAAAGCTAATATACTTAGAAGCAGGTAGCGGTGCTGATGTTCCAGTATCACCATCGATGATAAATGCTGTAAGTACACATATAGATATACCGTTAATCGTCGGTGGAGGTATCAGAACTCCAGAAACGGCAAAGCTATCAGCAGAATCAGGAGCAGATATTATCGTTATAGGTAATGCTTTAGAGAAAGACCCTGAGCTCATTATCGATATGTCTGCAGCCATACATTCTGTCAATGTCAAAAGTACATCAGATGCTTAACGGACTCATCATAAGATCTACAGGAAGCTGGTACGAAGTGCTGCTCGACTCTGGAGATATCATCGCTTGCCGTATGATCGGCAAATTTAAATTAGATGGAAAAAAATTGACTAACCCTGTAGCAGTCGGTGACAATGTGCTTGTCAAAATGGAAGAAGGTCAGGAGACGGGTATGATCAAAGAAATACAAGACCGTAAGAATTATGTCATCCGACAATCGCCACGAAAAAAACACTTTCTACATATTCTCGCCGCTAATATAGACCAAGCTATACTTATCGTAACGATCAAGCGGCCTATGCTTAAGCAAGGATTTATAGATCGGTTTTTGCTTATGACAGAACCCTATGATATCCCTGTACATATCTGCTTCAATAAGTCAGATCTCTATAACGAAGATGATCTCGCTCTCTATAATGAATTGCGAGACATCTACGAAAAAATAGGTCACAGCACACATCTTGTCTCCGCTATGGACCAAGATGGTATTGACAATATGAGATCTATTATAGAAGGCAAGACTAGCTTATTCGCTGGACAATCCGGCGTAGGTAAATCTTCACTTATTAATTGCCTACTTCCAGATCAAGAACTGAAAACGAAAGTACTTTCAGAATATACTGGCAAGGGTCAGCATACTACGACATTTGCAGAAATGTTCTTGCTGGAAAATAAGACACGTATCATAGATTCTCCTGGTATTAAGACTTTGGGTTTTAATCACTTAGAAGAAAAGGATATTGCACATAATTTTAAAGAATTCTTCAAAGCTTCTGTCGACTGCAAGTATGATAATTGTATGCATAAAGAAGAACCCAAATGTGCTGTAAAAGAGCAACTCGAATCTGGAGAGATCAGTATACTCAGATATCAGAATTACCTACAGTTATTAGAAGAAGTGACAGATCAGAATTACTGGGAGAGAAATAAGGACTACTGATCCATAAGGATAAATCCATCATTAATATCTTCAGTTCTTTGTATTACTTTCCAGGGGTTATGCACCGGCATACACGGTAACTTATCATAGCAGTATTCTGTATCGCTTTGGTAATATGTGAAGTTCGTCTTTACTGTATTATACTCTAATAATTCTGGCGTTCGCTTAGGCAGTAAGAGATGTGATTCAATACTTAAATCATTGGCAGTTTTCAAAATATTTCTTCCTACTGATAGCACTACCATAAATGCAATGACATAAAATACTGACTGCTTAGAACGTCTAAAAAAATGTGTGTAGCCAACTATAGTAACAACTATAAATCCTAATATAAATGCCCAGCCAAAACGTATAGAAGGAAAATTAAAAAACCAAAACAAACAGACAAGAAGCAGCGCTAATTTAAAAACCCAAAACTCTCTTTTCACTTTTAATAAAACCAACTCAAGTATAAAACCCAATACACTCAAAGGAAGAAAAATAATAACAAATTTACCTATCACTAAATTCCAATTATTACTTATCCATGTCGGCAACCATTCCATTATATTTAATGCCTTAACACCAGTATAGAGATAATCTGATCTTATCAATTCCACCTTAGCATACTCTGCTACGACAAGATTTGTATTACGTACATAATCATATGGCAGCTTCCATACAGGATCAAATAAATCAATGATGTGCAATGGATAAATTATATATCCACTTATTAAATAATTGTGATAGAACCATGGTAATGAGTACACTAATGATAGTATCACTAATATCAAAAAGTGAGCTCTCTTCCTTTTTATAAAATGATAAATAGAAACTACTAATGGGTATAGGAGGTAGACAATAGAAAATGGCTTTATTGTAAATAAAAAGAGACTTACGATTACATAACTATAATACCGTCCATCTATTTTATAAAAAGCATTACGCTCTATTCTTCTTATAATCTCCGCGATTAAAAATATGCCAATGAAAATGCTTGGATAATCCGCATCCATAGAATCTATCAAAGAATGAAATGGAAATACCAAGACCGATAAAAGCAAAATATCAGAAGTATAACTTATACTACTACCCCTATAGATTCTGTACCCCGCCATAATACCGACTATGAAAACAAGGCAAAACAATAAGGCGTTTAAATCATAAGCTCCTCCTCTATACAAATAATCAAAACCGAAAATAGCCGATGACATATGCCAAGCAGAGTTAATAGCTAATCTGCCATTAAAAAGTCCGACTCCAGAAATTGTGGGCCCACTCTCTATCCACTTAACAGTAGATAAGTAGTATCCCATCTCATCCATATTCTCAGTAACGACTGTTGATTTTGATAATGCAACAATTAGAATAACTAAACCCATCGTCAGAAAAAGAAAGGATTGTGGCTTTATCTTTCTCAATAATTTCTTAGTGTACTTTATGGTAGTCCGTAGCTTAAGACATGTATATAATAAGCTTACTGCCATTATACCGATTAAGAACCACAAGCCGACACCACTAAATGCATTGACGACATTACCAAAAAAAGTAATCCCCGCCATACCTAGCAAAAACTGAAACACCAAGCTAATTTCCTGAGGACGATCTATTGTAGAAGAAGCGTATTTCTGTATAAGAGACATAAGTATGTGTCCTATGCTTAAGCATAGAAAGCTTATAATTAACCAGAAGCTTAGGACCATTATCATAGAATGGCAAGATAGGGTCTTATGTTGAAGAAACTGAATTCAAAACGAATTCAGCTATATTGAAATTAGACAAAGAATAGTTAATAACTTTTAACTACTGCTTTATCTCTTGCTTCAAAGTTTGGGGATTCTGTCTATTATCGAAAATGGTCAAGATGTAAATGCTCCTTTTGTCAAAAGTATAAAACATTTTTGTTTGTCTAGTTATAACGCATTTATGAAGTCATAATCTAATTTCTGAATTTGGGAAGATTTCAAGTTTTTCTTTTATTAACTGTAATTTACTTTCTAGCTTAGATATAAATTTAGACTTAGAGTTCCTTGACCAATTAGTTTCTAAATATTCGAAAAGGGAGGTGAGTTTAATTTCTGCAGATTTTGATAAGACGACTTGTCTCTGCATCATTTATTTTTTGTGATAAAAGTTTCAAATGGAACTGTTCGGCCATTTTTTACTTCTTCTATTGCTTGGTCAATTTCTAATTGCTGATCCATACTTAGCTCTTCCCAAATATCTTGTGTCTTCGGACTGAAATATTGAGCTTATTTTCTCAATTATTGAAGGATTATTTGTGTGTAGTAATAACTCGATTAATTTTAATTTTTCTGTTCTTATATCCATCCTGATATTATATCAAATATAGAGGTTTTTACATTGCCAAAAAATTGATAAGAATAGTTAATCTTTCTCCATATAAAAGTAGAACTTCAATAAGCATAACCTATACATCAAAAAATCTCAATACCACAGGCAGTAAAATAAGGTCTGCGACAAGTGCACTTACCAGCGTCACAGAGATCAGTAGACCGATGACAACACTTGGTAGATTAGCCGAGAAGAGCAATATCATAAATCCAAAAAATAAAATAATAGAAGTAAAAATTATAGCCTTACCTGTCTCCTGAAAAGTAACTTGTAATGCTTTCTCCCTATCGTTATATTGATCTTTTGCTAATTTGTATTTGGACATAAAGTGGATAGTATCATCGACAGCGATTCCAAATATTATTGCAAATACGATAGACACTCCTGCCTCTAATGCAATACCCAAGTAGCCCACTAATGCCGCTGCAAATAATAATGGCAACACATTAGGTAACATCGCTATAAATAGAACTTTGATATCTCTGAAAAGTAGTCCCATTAATACCGATACAATGATCAACGCTAAGCCCAATCCATATAGCAAACTCTCTCTCACAAACTCTGAGTTCTTATCCAAAATAAGACCTGTCCCCGTCTGCTTAAATTGTATGATAGAACTATCAATATTCTCTCCTATCCAATTATCAATTCTTCCAGATAATAACTTAATATTATCAGCGCCGATATCTTTTACTCTACTACTAATCCTAATTTTTTCTTTGTCTTTGCTTATAAGCATATTAGCACTTGCAGCTGACAAGACGGTCAGTATTCCTTTTGATTTATTATAGACTGACGTATCGGGCATTTTGTAGTAACTATAGTCATTATTATGTAAGGCTTGGTTAAGACTTCTTGCAATCGTAGCCGGAGATATTGTCGTATTAATTTCCTCTTGAGACTTGACGAAGTTTTCTGTTCTCGATATGGCATCCATAACTTCGTAGTCAGTATAACCACTACCCTCTTGTATATATCCAGCTAATTCTAAAGGTCTAAATCCAGCAAACTGATCTTCAAAAAACTTGAAGTCTTCAGTAATCTTAGCACCTCTCGGTAAGTTAGTAGACAAGTCATAATTAGTATGAATCTGCGTCATCCCATACAGACATGCAATTATAAATATTACCGATCCTAAGACGATTTTTCTACCATTATACAGGGTGTATTCATAACTTTTAGTGAGCCACTTATTCCAGAAAATACTTTTCTTATTGACTGCTATGAGATCTTCTTTCTTAAAATACGTCATGAGAGGACACGTCAAGCCGATGACGACGATATATGCAATCAACACACCTATAGCGGAGTTAATGCCGAAGTCTTTTATAGGTACAATACGTGATGTCAATAATGTCGCAAATCCTGCAGCAGTCGTAAGAGAAGTCAATAAGGTTGCCATACCTATCTGCTTGATCGTAATCTTTATAGACTCTTTTTTATCGTTGCCTTTTTTTAACTCATCAAAGTACTTGGTCATTATGTGTACGACATCACTCGTCCCTACTATAAGCATAAGTATCGGATACAAAGCAGCCATCAATGTAAGCTCTCGTCCAAGCACAGACAGCGTACCCATAAATATCAACAAGCCCACACCTATACTTCCTAACGCAATCAGTATACTCCTCCATTTTCTGAATATCAATATCATCACTATAGATATCAGAAATCCACTCACTACCGTAGATAATAAAATCTCACGGAATTGTAATTCTGATAACTCTGATTGGAAATATGCCCGACCAAGCATATGGTAATCATCAATATTATGCTTCACTAATAAAGCATTGACTTCGTCTATTATCTGATTACACTCATCTATCTGAGTATCTTCTATAGTCTTGAGCATTACGACTGTAGCATCACCAGATTTATTAAGTAGGTTATAAACGATGCGTTCGTCCGAAAGTAATCTAACGCTGTCTTGCTTCAGCGCTAACGGGTCATCTATATGTACGGCGTCTAAAGCTCCCGGACCAAATGGAGTGACAGTAGGATACTTAAATGTAGTTAATGACTGTACATTCTTGACATGCGATACGGACTTGCAGTCTTCAGTAAAGGCTTTTAAGTTCTGAAGAAAGCGGGTATCAAAAACTGATGGCTTCTGCTCTATAGCTACAAGAAGAAAGTTGTCATCACTTTCAAACTCAGCAATAAATTCTTGAAAATAATCTAAATCTTCGTCTCCTACTGGAAAAAACTGCTCAAAATTGAAGGCAAACTTTAGAAAAGGTAGGCTACAAGCACTTAGTATACCCAGTAAAATAAAGAGAACTATAAGTCCCTTTCTATTTTTATAGTATGATTCGAACCACATGCTCTAAGAACAAGTGAACTCGGATAAGGATTAGAAAAAGAGGGTTTATTTTTTAGAAAACTATTGCCATAATATTTTGCTTTATTAGCTATTATTTTGATTGGCGCTTATTCCATTTTTTACGTTGCTTTTTAGACATCTCATAGCATATAATATTGTCTTCATGTACTGACTCTATTACTGTATTACAGTGTTCGAATGAGAGAATACCATCTACAGAGTGAAAATCGACGGGCACATAAGCATAATTGAAATATTCTTCCGTTTCCTTGCCCTCCTTCGTCTTAGGGTAATAATCATAGTGAAATACTGAAAAGCTAAGATGACTTCCATACTCATAGTTTTCGCCGCCTATAACCCCTATAGGATCACCTGCATATACAAAGTCTCCATTAGATACGAAGATACCTCCATTCTGAAAGGGTTTGTAGCTCGCTGAGGTCCCATCCTTATGTTGTATTCTGAGGCTATTAATATTTTGAGAATAAGATATGTTCTTTTCTGACCCAGATTCCATATTATCATTAACATCATAGACTACACCTTGCCTAGCAGCATAGATCGTATCACCAGAATTAGTCTTTATACTCAGGCTATACCAGTTTTTTGGAGGGTCATAATTTCCATATGTCTTACCTAAGTAAGATTGCTTATCGACTTTATGCTTCTTGCCATGCTGGACAGGAATAAGATAAGGGTAACCATAATCAGGCTTTTTATCAGTCCTACCAGAAGAACTCGTCGAGTTATATCTAAAATCTGGTCTGGAATCGGACATACCTTCTATTGATGATATAGTTGTCAGTGTCTTACGACCAGGTCCTACGGTCTTAACGAATCCCTTATTTCCATCACGACATCGACCTTTTATGTAATCAAATGTAACCTTCACTACTCTATATTCGTGGTAATCACTTTCAGCTATAATTTTGTATCGTTTGTTTTTACTATCCCATTCAGATTTTGTCGTGATCTGTGATAAGAGACAAGTGGTCAGTAATAATAATACACCAGTAGCAGTATACCTCATATGGAAAGTTTTTGTGAAATTTATAACAACAAATTATTCAATAATTGTGGTAATTCAAATTATGCTTACATTGTTATAATATTTATAACATATCTATGAAATACATACTAATCACTCTCTGCCTTACTTTCTCGTATAACATATCTGGACAATCAGATAATATAGCTGACATTGAAAAGTACGCTAAAGAAATAGAGCCTACTATCATACAGTTACGTAGAGCTTTCCATCAGACACCAGAATTATCTAATCGAGAATTTGATACAGCTAAGAAGATCGCTGGTATAATGACACAGATGGGCTTTAAGGTAGATACTGGTATTGCGATCACTGGAGTTGTAGCAGTTCTCGACTCTGGACGTCCCGGTCCCACGGTGGGCTTACGAGCAGATATTGACGGACTGCCCGTCACAGAACGTACGCCTGTTGCCTATGCATCGAAAGTAAAAACTGAGTTTCTCGGAGAAGAAGTAGGCGTCATGCATGCATGTGGACATGATACACATATTGCTATGCTCATCGGCGCAGCCCATGTCTTATCAAAAATGAAAGAAAACCTTAATGGTAAAGTCGTATTCATATTCCAACCAGCCGAGGAAGGTGCTCCCACTGGAGAAGAAGGCGGCGCAGCACTGATGGTCAAAGAAGGTCTCATAGAAAAGTATGGAATCGATGTGATGTTCGGTCAGCATATTAATGCAGGGACTGATATCGGAAAAATTAAATATAGAGTCGGTGGTATCATGGCAGCAGTTAACCGTATGGTTATAAAAGTAAAAGGTAAGCAAACTCACGGCTCACGACCATGGGCAGGCGTTGATCCTATAACGGTATCTGCGCAGATAATTATGGGTCTTCAGACAATAGTCAGTAGACAGACAGATCTCACTCAGAATGCTGCCGTTATAAGTATAGGAAAAATTAAAGGCGGACTTAGAAGTAATATAATTCCAGAAGAAGTAGAGATGATCGGCACCATCAGAACTTTAGATGTCAATATGCAGAAGAAAATACATGAGCAGATAAGGACTACAGTAACTAATATCGCGGAAGCAAGTGGCGCTACAGCAGAAGTGACTATAGAAGAAGGCTACCCTGTTACATTCAATAATCCTGAGCTTACCCGTAAGATGATCGGCAGCCTCTATGATGCTGCGGGAGAGGATAACGTTATGGTTACAGTCGCAAGTACGGGTGCTGAAGATTTTTCATTCTTTGCACAGAAGGTACCTGGTCTATATTATTTTATAGGTGGCAAGCCATTAGATAAAGCTTATGAAGATACCGCTCCTCACCATACCCCAGATTTCTTTGTAGATGAGGCAGGGATGATAACAGGTATTAAGGCATTGGCACATTTGACCTTAGGGTATATGGGAGGGGATAAGTAGGGTGTGAGGGTGTGAGGTGTGAGGTGTGAGGTGTAAGGTGCAAAGGTGTTAAGGTGTAAAGGTGTAAAGGTATAAAGGTGTAAGGTGTGAAGGTGTGAGGTGTAAGGGTGTAAAGGTGCAAAGGTGTTAAGGTGTAAGGTGTGAAGATCAGGGTGCTCCAATTGCACTTCCAATAAAGTCACCAAATTGAGCAGTTTTTCCCGAATCAAATTTTTTCTGAAGAGTATGATTCTTTCCACAGAAACAAAAAAGGCGCATAAGCTAAAACAAATAAAAACAGCGCTAACAATTGCACCGACAACAAATAATAAGGCCAATCTCCCATGTAAGACAGAAGCGTCGTTACCGGCGGCTTACGCATCGTGTACATATAGTTAGAATCTAATAGGTAATTGATAATTAAGGAAAAAACGACATAGATATTAGCAACCCAGAATGCATTCCATATATCCAATCTCTTTATTCTGATACCTAAGACGATCACATAATAGAGCGGGACTAATACCAGAAAACCGTGCATCATCCAATAAGTAAAATAATTCCAATGCGGAAAGCCATTTTCAATATCAGGTGTGATATTAGCATTCAGTGTACCCACGATAATCCAAAAATAGATGACACCCATCCAATAGCGATTTTTCTTAAATATTATAACCGGCGTCGCAAATGCAAGAAAACGACAGATATGTACTGGTAAATCTTCTTTCATTAAGAATGAACCATCATAAATTACTGACGCCAACATAATAAGATATCCCATGAGCGGAATTACACTCAAAAAAAATATTAAACGCCATTGTTGATTTAAATTTAAATACTTCTTAGCTATATACATAGACAGAAAACCAGTTGCTGCAATTATCAGCAATGGATAATAGTGTTCTGTTGTGAAAGCGTTAAATTCACCTTCCTGATATAGAAAAGACAGATCCATCTATAGTGTGAGTAAGTTTTTTTCTAAATTACAAGAATCTTGTATTATGTAAAACATTGAATCAATAAACTTAGAAAATATAAACGTCCGCCACGTAGATAATTAATGCTCTAAAGGCATATGCATTTTATTACTACCTACAGATATTATCAATACAAAAAAATTTAAACATATGAAATCGTTTTTTTCTGCTCTCCTTATTTTTAGTTTCCTAAATGTGTCTACAGCTGGAGAAGGTATGTGGATCCCACTATTACTTAAAAGTCTCAATGAAGCAGAGATGCAACAGATGGGTCTTAAGCTAACCGCAGAAGATATATATAGCGTCAATAAAGGATCTCTCAAGGATGCCATCGTACACTTCGGAGGATTCTGTACAGCAGAGATTATCTCATCACAAGGATTATTACTTACTAATCATCACTGTGGTTATGGCCAGATACAATCTCATTCTTCGATAGATAATAACTTATTGAAAAATGGATTCTGGGCTTCAGATCTAAAATCAGAACTGACTAATCCTGGACTATTCGCAACACTGATAGATGAGATCATTGATGTCTCTGACCAAGTTCTATCTGGTGTAAATGATAATATGAGTGTCAAAGAAAGACAATCAGCTGTAGATAAAAACATAAACACCCTAAGAGCAGAGCGAGAATTGAAGCCTTTCCAAAACATCGTCATCAGACCTTTCTTTCATGGTAATCAATACTTTGCATTTATAACAACAACATATAATGATGTACGTCTTGTAGGTACACCACCAGAATCGATAGGAAAATTTGGGGCAGATACTGACAACTGGGTATGGCCGAGACATACAGGTGATTTTTCACTATTCAGAATCTACGCTGGACCTAATAATGAACCTGCAGAATATTCAGAAAATAACAAACCTTACGAGCCTAAGCATCACCTACCGATATCCCTTGATGGTGTAGAAAAAGGAGACTTTACAATGGTGTTTGGATTTCCAGGAAGTACACAAGAGTATCTTCCAGCAATAGCTGTAGAGCAGATAGTAGATGTCCTTAATCCAGCTAAGATCAGCATACGAGAAAAAGCTTTGGCGATATTAGATAAATACATGAGAAAAGACGAAGCTATTAAGATACAGTATGCATCTAAATTTGCCAGCTTAGCCAATTACTGGAAGAAGTGGATAGGAGAATCTACCGGTATCAAAAAGACGAAAGGCGTAGAAAAGAAACAAGCTTTAGAAAAAGACTTCATGACTGCACTACCTAAAAACAGCCCTTACAAAAACATCTTAGCTGAATTTGATGATCTGTATAAAGCACAAGAACCTTATGCTTATGTCCGTGATTATTATAGCGAAGTCACAGGTCGTAATGTTGAACTCATGAGAGTTGCAGGCATAGCAAGAAGACTGGTCTCTGCATATGAAAACGAAGGCGCTGAAGGCTACGAAGGATTCAAAGACAGAGTAATCCCTTGGTTAGAAAATTTTTATAAAAACTACAGGCCTGAGATCGATGCTGAAGTATTCACTGCACTCACACAGATGTACAAAGAGAATGTCAGTCAAGAATTCATACCTGCATTTATGATGTCTGATAACAATCCAACTGAACAAGTCAATATGCTCTACAGTAAATCTGTACTTTCAGATAAAGACAAAATGATGGCGCTATTATCTGAGTCTCCTGAATCTGCAGTAACTATGCTTAAGGCTGATCCTATATACGTCATGGGTAAGGACTGGAAAAATCTATATGATGAAAAAGTTGCAAGACCATACAGCAATAATAAATTCAGCATCGATTCTCTACAGAGGTTATACATGAAAGCGCTTATGGAGACTTTTCCCAATAAAAGATTCTATCCAGATGCTAATAGTACATTGAGAATTACTTATGGTAAAATAGATGGCTACGAACCTATGGACGCTGTAAGATATAAACCCGTTACATACCTCGATGGTGTCATGGAAAAATATAAGCCTGGCGATTACGAATTCGATGTGCCTTCTAAATTAATTGACCTATATAATGAAAAAGACTACGGTGACTACGCCGATACAAATGGTAAATTACCAATCTGCTTTATAGGCACCAATCATACCACCGGTGGTAACTCAGGCAGTCCTGCCATAGATGCTCATGGTAATCTGATAGGTCTCAACTTTGACAGAGCGTGGGAAGGTACCATGAGTGACTACAACTACGATAGCTCTATATGCCGTAATATTATGGTCGATGCCAGATACATATTATGGTGTGTAGATAAGTTAGCCGGAGCTGGACATCTTGTGGAAGAGATGACACTTGTGCATCCTAAGAAGTAAAATAGAAAAGGTAGAATCTTGATTTGTGGGATTTTAAGATTACACGAGTCTAATCATTTACTCGATCTAAAACTTACTCACCTTATCTATGATATGCTCAGGAGTAGCAGGCTTAATCGGCTTCGCCGGAAAGTTAAGTGTATCAAATAGATTAGTATTAATTAATCGATCGATGAGTGAATCAACTCTTACTTGGGCTGCATTCTCAGCAGAACGAATACAGTCCCTCATACGACGATCTAACAAAGCATCTCGGCTCTCATTATAATACTCTTCTATTAATTCGTTCCTATCTGGCAGTTCTTGGCTACATGATATAAAAGTCAGAAGCGATATAAAAAGCAAAATTCTCATTTTTCTAAGAGTTCTTTTGTTATTAGTAATTGCTTATCTTTTATAGAATCGTATGCCTTATTATAAATTTCTGGATAATGAATATCACAAAGCGTATCACCTAATTTCTTAAGTGAATCTTTATGGACTCTAAATAAAGAATCAGCAGAACGCTTGGCTTTCTTTTGAATCTCAAGACTCTCATACTCTCCGCAAGAGGAGATAAGAAATAAAACTATCATCGATAGCAAACACCATATACCACTATGCTTCTCCATCCTCAGATATAACGACCTTCTTTAATTCAAAATTCTTTCCTAAATAGACCTTACGGACTATCTCATCTTCAGCTAACTGTTCTGATGTACCCGACCGTAATATTTTACCTTCAAACATGAGATATGCTCGATCCGTAATCGATAAAGTCTCCCGTACATTGTGATCAGTTATGAGAATCCCGATATTTTTTTGCGCAAGCTTAGAGACGATAATCTGTATATCCTCGACAGCGATAGGGTCGATACCTGCAAATGGCTCATCTAATAATATAAACTTAGGTGATGATGCTAACGCTCTGGCTATCTCCGTCCTACGTCTCTCACCTCCTGACAGCGAGTCTCCTATATTCTTACGTACTTTTCCTAAACTAAATTCATCAATGAGTGATTCTAATTTATCTTTCTGTTCTGCCTTGGACAACTTAGTCATCTCAAGAATAGCAGATATATTATCTTCTACAGATAGCTTCCTGAATATAGACGCTTCCTGCGGTAGATAACCGATCCCCTTACGAGCCCTCTTATACATCGGATAAGAAGTAATATCCAGATCATCGAGAAAAACTTGCCCACTATTCGGCTTAACAAATCCTACCATCATATAGAACGATGTTGTCTTTCCAGCTCCATTGGGACCAAGTAAGCCTACTATCTCACCCTGCTTGACGTTAACGTCTACAGACTGGACCACCGTTCTGGCGCCATATTTTTTTACAAGACTACTGGCTCTTAACTCCATCGAATATTTGATTAATGTCTAATTCAAATTCTATATCCCACCCCGCTCTTAATTCTTCCAAAGGTACTTCTTTGATCCTTTCTGATTGTCTTTTTAATATAACATTACCAGGAGTCCACTTGTTGTCCGGCACAATATCTTCTATTACTCTCAGTATATAATTGCCAGCTTCCAGTTTCTTTATCTGATAACTTGTATCATTTCTTACCGTTTCCTTTCTTATTACCTGATCTGACTTTACTAAGTGCAGGGCATACTGTCTGCCGTCATTATTGACGACCGTAATATTAATTTTACCTTGCGTACTGGGATCTTTAATTTTGACAGAGAAGTTTAGGGTATCTTGAATTGTAATTCCATATATATTTTTTATAGAGCCCGGCAATATTGTAAGCTCATATTTCTGATTAATATCTAAACTGTCATACTCCAAAACCAATTGCTTACGATCTATCCTATAACCGCTTTCCAGATAAGTCTGTATAGTATCTGACAAACTCATCTGCATAGAATCTGATGGCATAAGGTAGTGGTTAAATTGAATACTTATGCTATCTCCTTTGTAAGCAGTGATACTTTTCTTTTGGCCTTTGGCTAAGGTCAGCTTTTCGTCGATCATTGTTTTTCTCGACTTCTTATTGATAATTGTATCTATCTTATTGTCATACTTTACAAGATAATACATAGAGTCATTATTCAATTGATTATGCCATATCATCAAGGTATCCTTATCTGTAGTGTACTGGACATTTGTATCAGTGGTATCCATAACGTTATACTTCTCAGGCAGCTGTGAGTAGATTGCTTTTATCAGTCCTTTCTTGTCTTGCTTGTAGTTTATTAATCTTGGCTCATCTAATTCATCGAAGATTTCTAAATCAACACTTACGGTTGTCGTGTCATTTAATACAATTAGAGAATCCAGAAAACCGACTTGCTCATTAGGTAGATCGTAGATGTAATTGACATTTTCGTCCTTGAGGGTATAGATACGGAAAGTATCACTCCGTAAGTTCTGTAACTGAAACGAACCGCTATCATCAGTCTTAGTAAAATAGAATGGTTTTATTGTGCTTATGACAGTATCTGATATATTATCATAGAGCATCACTAATACATCCTTAGCAGGTTTCTTATCATAAGCATCTAGTATGGTACCGTTCATACTTAAGGAATCAATCTTGTCTCCCGTAGAAAATACATAAATAAAATTCTTAAATACATTACCTGCTGTAAAATCTTTTACGGCATCGCCAAAGTTTATTTGATAGGTAACATCGGGTTTTAATTCTTCATTTTCAGAAAATGAAAAAACAGCTTTTTTTCCTTTCACCTCAAACTTAAACGGATAACTTAATGGTGGAGAAACGACAACCTCTTTAATAGCATTCTGGACAACCACCCATTCGTCAAACTCTAATACAACTTCTTGTTCATTGAAGTTCGTTTGATAATTAGGGCTTGACCCTTCTTCTATTATTCGAGGCTCCTGAGTGTCCTTAGGTCCTCCTGATGGTGTGCCTAACTTAGCACAAGATATACACATCATGCATATAATTGCTATTGCACTGAATGCCTTCAGTACTTTTCCTTTTGCTTTATTAGTATATGAGCTTACTTTCAATTCTTTGGTACTCTATTACGTGGATGAAAACGCATGATCGTATCTCTTAAGTATTCTCTATCGATATGTGTATATATTTCTGTAGTGATAATAGACTCGTGACCCAGCATATCTTGTACTGCTCTTAGGTCCGCTCCACCTTCCACTAAGTGAGTCGCAAACGAATGTCTAAACGTGTGTGGACTTACCTTCTTCTTAATACCCGTCTTAGCGACAAGATGTTTTATTATTGTAAATATCATAACACGGCTTAGTCCCTTCCCTCTCCTATTGAGATACAATATATCTTCTTGGCCAGGCTTGATGTTTTTCTGATTTCGATAATTATTGATATAAATATTATTCTGCTTTATAGCGTCTGCTCCTATAGGTACAATTCGCTCTTTATTACCTTTTCCTAAGACTTTAATATATTCTTCTTCTGGATAATAATTGGATAATTTGAGTGTAACTAATTCTGTAACCCTTAGACCACATGCGTAGAGAGTCTCTAGCATAGCTCGATTTCTATGACCCGTCTCCTGACTCATATCGATGACAGATAGAATTTCATTAATTTCCTCTACTGAGAGGACATCGGGAATTTTTCTTGCGAGCTTAGGACCATCAATCAATCCTGTAGGATCATCGTCCATAATATTCTCTACAAGAAGATACTTATAGAATGCTCTCACTCCAGATATTATTCTTGCCTGCGTCCTATCTCCCAATCCTAACTCATGTATGTAACCGATAAATTCTTGTAAGAATGGATAGGTAACGGCTGTAGGATTGATGTCTAATTCTCTAATGCTTATGTATTCTGATAACTTACTGATGTCTCTAATATAGGCTTCCACAGAATGTTCCGACATAGATCGTTCTAAGATCATGTAAGCTTTAAATCCTAATATACTTGACTTCCAATCCATTATTCTCCCAAATGTATGATTAATACACTTAACTTCCGATTGTGAGAATTATTACATCGAAACACATTATTCTCTACACCAGTTTGTTAGGCAGACATTAATATGCAGGAGTATATAATCTGTATGTGACAAAAATTGGAGTGGAGAACTATGAGATAATGAGAAAAGATATTTACTACTACATATTGTCTATGCCCTAAAACTATATTCTTTTTCAACTATTAATAGATGTCTTTTCTATCTCCAACTTTAATTACATTCACTAACAAAACAGAATCTTCTATAAAATACAAATCAGTTTAATACAAGCCTTAGGTCTTGGATTCTCTGATAATGCGTTGATTTTAATTGATAGCCTTAGCGCTTGCTTCTTAGGAAGCTTCGACAATTCTTTTACTGCAGATTTAGAAATTCTAAGCTTATACATACTTATCTAAATCACCATCCTCTTTTAATTCATTTATGATGTCATTAAGTGGATAAGATTTTTCATTCTTTCTCATTTGTATAGTGAGTCGATCCAGGATGTCCTCAACAATAGCGCCATGCTTATGAAGATCTATCTGTATATATTTCTTATTATTATTCTCGTCCGTTACATAAAGTACTCCATCCATTTCTTTGCAGTATTTTTATAAAGATAAATGTTTATGGTTAAGTAAACCATACCCGTTATGCATACGGTAAAGATAAACTTCTCGTAGCAAAACGGTATATAACTTGAACTTCGTCATAAAAAGTACGTATTTTCAGATAATAATAACGAAAAACCTATGAGACACACTTACATATTAACAGCTCTATTTGTTTTCTGTGGAATAACGGCAACTTCTGCGCAAGTGCTTATAGACACTGATCAGAAATTATTAGAGGATTACAAATGGATATACGCCACTAATGTCAAGCACGCATGCCACGAACCTGACAAGTCTCTTGTCAAAGAAACTAATGTGGACAAATGTGATTTCATCAATGAATTCAGCATGTACCCTAATCCTGCATCTGCAGACTTACAGATAGAATTCACAGGTAGAAAAGCACCCACTAAAATTTTCATATCTGACCTCAATGGACAGCTTATCTATTCAGAAAAATTAGATGCATTCGATGGACAACAAAATATGGCTCTATCAGTACGAGACTATACTCCTGGTATCTACGTCATGACCATAGCACAATATGATGAGACCTTCATCAGAAAATTAGTCATAGAATAGTAGTTCTCCTATGGACAAAATATTACACATCAAAACTGATGATACCAAAGAGTTCTTAACTGAAGAACGCTGTCACATTGTAGAACTACTTAACAACCCCAATGATAGATCCTCTTCCATAGCACGTGCTCGCGTAGAACCTAACATAACCACTGCATGGCATAGACTTAAAGATACTGCTGAGATGTATTATATCCTCGAAGGTCAGGGCCTTATGGAAATAGGAGAAGATTATACCCAAGAAGTATCTAAAGGAGACATCATAAAAATTCCAAGAAATACAGCTCAGAGAATTACTAATACTGGTGTAGAAGATCTACTGATATTATGTTTTTGCGTGCCAGCTTTTGGAATGGAAAATTATGAGGGCTTGGAGTGAGCTCTATTGATGTATATAAGTAATATGAACACAACCTTCAGAAGCATTAAATATTAATATCAAGTTTGTTACAATTCTTCTACATAATAATTGTTCTTCATTTTTTCTTTTTTGAGTCCATGGCTCAAAAGGAAGACTATGTATGGTTGAATGGATATAACTATGATACATTTATTGAGGGAAATGAATCATTCATATTTGATTTCAAAGATGGGTCTTCACCGAAGTCTGCTCAAGGAGTTATACCAATTACTTTTTTCGGTAATAACGCCTCAATATGTGACAAAGAAGGCAATCTGCTTTTCTATACGAATGGTTGTCATGTTGTTGATACTAATCATGAGATAATGCCTAATGGAAGTGGACTTAATGATGGAATATGGGTAGAGGAATTTATGCAAGATACATGTGGGGAGTATGGAGGGACGCAAAATGTTACTATATTAAATGATCCAAATTCGGATTTAGGCTACTATATCCTCCATAAAAGTATAGAATATGATGGGAGTGCTTTTTTGAATAATATAAAATACACTTTTGTAGATTTAGAATTGAATAATGGCTTCGGAGATGTAACTGAGAAAAAATTAGCAAGAGTTTTTCCGCCTAATGTTGTATTTTCTTCTGTAGAATGGTCACCTAATTCCAGATTTTTATACGTAGCCATACAGGATGAGTTATGGCAAGTAGATACATGGGAGGATGATCTTGAAGACGGAAAAGTACTTATAGATAGATGGAATGGAGTACAGGATCCTTTTTCAACAAACTTTTACTTATTGGCATTAGCTCCCGATTGTCGTATATATATGAGAAGTACAAGTGGTACATTTAGTATTCATGTAATTAATAAACCAAATGAAAAAGGCACAGCATGTGATCTTGTACAACAGGGAGTTAAGTTACCTTTCCCAATTGCATCCATGCCTAACTTCCCTCGCTTCCGTGTAGATGAGGAAGATAAGTGTGATCCTACTATTACGAGTATCTTCGGTGATCAGGTCTACTACAGACGTGATATGACTGTGTATCCTAATCCCGTGAGGGATGTGCTTACGGTGGAGGTGCCTGAGGGTAAGAAGGGGCGGATTGTGGTATTTGATATGCAGGGGCAGTTGGTGTCCGACTATAAATGTCGGGACCAGGATTCTCAAGGGTTAGTTCGGGTGGATTTGTCGGGCTTGATTACAGGAACATACTCTGTTGAGTTTTTGCCTGAGGACAATAAGGAGAGGTTGGTTTTTACGGCTCAGATTGTTAAGGTGGAGTAGTTTTAAAATCATGTAAATCAAAGAATCAAATAAATCAAGGTTCAGACAAAAGGGAGGGCATTGAGGTAGGCATACATGATGAGTGCATGGGATCGAGGTCGGAAGACCTCGATCATCAAAATATCTATAATTCCAAATCCTAATAATGGCCTGTTCGTTATAGCGCATGCAGATAATAAATTACTGAATTCAATAACCATGCATCGAATAGATGGTATGCTTGTTCAAAAACTGAAAATAACGGATATCAATAAGGAGATTAATTTACGTGATACAAATAATGGTGTTTATTATATTCAATTCATATATGACGATGGTTCTAAAAGATTAATAAAGATGGTTCTAACAAATTGAATATGATCAAACTGAAAATTATAATAATTTTATTGTTCTCCAGTATTACCTGTTCACATTCTCAAGATAAGCAAGATTACATTTGGTTGTTCGGACATGATAGTAGGGTTATACCAGGAAACGAATCATACAAGTTTGATTTTGGGAAGGGCTCATCGCCTGATAGTATTAGAGGTGTTTTACCATTACAGTTTACTGGAAATAATGCCTCGGTCTGTGACAAAGATGGCAATTTACTTTTCTACACTAATGGTTGTCATGTCTCAGGTGCTAATCATGAGATCATGGCTAATGGAAGTGACCTGAATGCTGGAATATGGTTAGAAGAATTCAGAAATGGAATTTGTACAGTGTATCCTGGCACACAAGATATTTTGATACTTCCTGATCCAGAATTTATAGGTGGATATTATATTCTTCATAAAACTATAGAGTTTGATCAGGGTTTATTTATGGATAATGTCAAATATACATATGTTGACATGAACTTAAATAATGGTGATGGCGATGTAACGGAAAAAAATATTGATATACTTCCAGAAGGTGAAATTCTACTCTTTAGTTACTTGACTGCAATCGCTCACTCTAATAATGAGGGGTATTGGATTACAGTAACTACACAAAATGAAGAATTCTTAATGATCCTATTGGATAATTCAAATTTTTCGATAGAAGGAAGATTCAAGGCTCCTGTAGAATTCGTCGAAAATTCATCTGGGGCAGGAACAGCTAAATTTTCACCTGATGGATCTGGTTTTGCATATTATAATGCATATGAGAATTTATTATTGTATGATTTTGATAGGTCATCAGGAGAATTAACTAATTTAAGACAACTAAATTTACGGAATATCAGTCCTACCGATAATGTATTCTCTTCTGTAGAATGGTCACCTAATTCCAGATTTCTATACGTAGCCATACAGGATGAGTTATGGCAAGTCGATACATGGGAGGATGATCTTGAAGACGGAAAGGTGCTTATAGATAGATGGAATGGAGTACAAGATCCTTTTGCTACTGTATTCTTTCTTATGGCATTAGCGCCTGATTGCAAGATATACATGTGTAGTACAAGTAGCACCAATAGCTACCATGTCATCAATAAACCAAATGAAAAAGGCACAGCTTGTGATTTCGTACAACAAGGTATCCGCTTACCGTTCGTATCCGCTACGGCAACGATGCCTAACTTCCCTCGCTTCCGTGTAGATGAGGAAGATAAGTGTGATCCTACGATTACGAGTATCTTCGGTGATGATGTATTTTATAGGAGAGATATGACTGTGTACCCTAATCCTGTGAGGGATGTGCTTACGGTAGAGATACCTGAAGGGATGAAGGGGCGGATTGTGGTTTTTGATATGCAGGGGCAGTTGGTGTCCGACGATAAATGTCGGGACCAGGATTGTCAAGGGTTAGTTCAGGTGGATTTGTCGGGCTTGATTACAGGAACATACTCTGTTGAGTTTTTGCCTGAGGACAATAAGGAGAGGTTGGTTTATACTGCTCAGGTTGTTAAGGTGGAGTGATGTGTGTGAGCAGAGCGAGATCTGACAGGTTTTGGAAACCTGTGAGATCTGAGGGTTGATCTTAATCATGCTAATCTTGTAATCTTATGAATCCCTCCAAAGGCGGGCGGGCATGATTCAGACAAAAGGGAGGGCATTGAGGTAGGCATACATGATGAGTGCATGGGATCGAGGTCGGGACTTGTCCACCTCTGGAGGAGATCTTCAGTTTACTATATGTTAAGTTCGATTATATAGCAGACTGCTTCACTTTAAACGTAAAATAATTTTAAACTGAAGATATCTCCATGCGGCTATCGCCTTAGTCGATATGAAAAAAAAACCTGTTAGATCTGTGTATTGATTTAATCTTATTAATCTTGTAATCTTATGAATCCCTCCAAAGGCGGGCGGGCAAGATTCAGACAAAAGGAAGGGCATTGAGGCAGGCATATATGATGAGTGCATGGGATCGAGGTCGGGAGACCTCGACCATCGAGGTTAGCAAAGACGACATCATAAAAATTCCAGAAAATACAGCTCAGAGAATTACTAATACGGGTGTAGAAGATCTTATGATATTATGTTTTTGTGTGCCAGCGTTCGGAATGGAAAATTATGAGGGCTTGGAGTAGTAGAGCAGAATTGCATTAACTTGACACTTACCTTCATCATTCACATCAACTTAATTTACTGTGTGTGATATATTCATATTCGTAGCGACATAAAAAAACCAGCAATGGAAGCACTGCTGGTTTATACTGAATTTTTTAGCTCGTTCTTACGCTTATAACTTATTGAACTTCTTGTTAAGTACAAGTCCTTCGTTAGTGTGTAGTCTAAGAATATATAACCCTTCGTTAAGCTGGGCTACATTAATATTACTTTCTGTAATAGAAGCTGACATAATAGACTTACCATCTATAGTAGATATCTCGTACTTGTCTATTTTCTGAGCTGTATTGAAAAATATTCTATCCTCTACTGGATTAGGGTATATTGATAACTCTGATGCTAATTGTACTTCCTCCGTCGTCGAAGTAGAACCTGACTTCAATGCACCTGTAGAAGTTATCCACTCGTCCAGAATAGTTAATGTCTCAGTGAGGTTATCACCCCATGCATCAAACTGTACAGATCTGTCTGGTGATATAACTATCAGTGTAGGGTATCCATAAAATTCGCCCCACTCACCTAATGTGTATGGCTGTTGTGCTGCTGGACCTCCACCTTCTGCACTGGCTGCCGGCCATGTCGTTCCATGTCTTTCTTCGAATCCTAATACGATCTCATCTGTATCAGCAAAATCACTTGTCAATGAGAAAAATTGTACGTCTCCAGTCCCTGCACCCCATTCTTGATAGACAGGCTCTAACAAAGGAGCCAAATCATTACATGGAGGACAATTGACAAAAAATAAATCTAAGACAACAGTTTTTCCTTTATCAAGGTAATCTGCGTATAGAGAATGAACGTTACCGTGAGTATCTGTGACAGTAAAGTCAGGAGCATCTTGAGCCGCAAGACTTATCGTGAATAATACTGTAAATACTAAAGTGTAAATGTGCTTCATATTTATTTTTTAATTAACTAATATAAGCGAATATAAATTTAAAATACTAAAGTAATGCACAATCAAGTCGAATTTCGATAATCTATCACTCATATTGGTTTAAATAAAGACAAATGCAATTACTCTTAAGCGCCGGCCTTAATCTCCACTCATGCATACTTGACTTAAAGTAAAGAAGTATGCTGATCAAAACTTAGTCACTACATATATAAAGTGATATTTTATATAAATATCGGTTTGGTTTATAAGGCGCAAAATTAGAAAATGTACTAAGGGATATTCTCACATCTAAAAGTGTATAAAGCTTCTCTCTGTACTCGTCTACTCACACAAACTCAATGCGTTATCTAAGTCCTCTACTAAGTCCTCCTTATCCTCAAGACCCACAGAAATTCTGATTATACTTTCATTAATACCAACAGCGGCAAATTGGTCAGGACTTAATTCTTTGAGATAGGATATTACAGGTGCATAGACGAGACTATCATGGCCACCCCAGCTGACACCCAGTTTAAATAACTTAAGCCCATCTACAAATGCTTTTATCTTAGAGATATCTTTAGTCGCTAACTCTAAGCTCATAAGACCGCTATAGCCAGTCATCTGCTGCTGAGCTAATTCATATTGATCAAAACTTTTGAGCCCTGGCCAGAATACTTTTTTGACCATTGGATGAGCTTCAAGAAATTCTGCTACATGAAAAGCGTTCTCTTGATGCGCTTTCATACGTATAGCTAATGTCCGTAGACTTCTTGTTATCAGCCATCCTTCGAATGGAGCCATCTTAGCACCTAATAACTCATGCTCTGCAAGTATTATTTGGTCAATGATTTCTTTACTGCCGACCACTACTCCTGCGACAACATCACTATGACCACAGATATATTTTGATACGGAATGTATCTCTATATCAATACCCTCTTCCAAAGGTTTCTGAAAGAGTGGCGATGACCAAGTATTATCTATAGCCGTTTTAATATTACGAGACTTAGCAATTGCTGCTATTGCACTTAAGTTTTGTAATTCAAATGTCAGCGAACCAGGACTTTCGAGAAATATAAGTGAGGTATTATCTTGGATTGCATTCTCGATGTCTTCTACATTTTTACCATCTACAAAAGTAGCCGTTATATTGAATTTGTTCTTTAAGTAATTATTTATAAAAGTATTCGTGGGACCATAAATATTCTTAACGGTAACAATATGATCTCCAGCTTTGACACAATGTAATATGGCACTTGTCACAGCGGCTATACCCGATGCACATAGCTTTGCTTTCTCACCGCGACATAGTTTAGCTAATTTTTCTTCTGCAACTTTTACTGTAGGATTAAGAAGACGAGAGTACAGAAAGTTTTCGGATTTATCATCGAAAGCCTTATCTATAGCATCCCAGTTCTTAAATGTAAAAAGAGAGTTCTGATACAGCGGCGGCACCACTGCACCATGTCGATCTTTATATGTATCATGATTAAGAATTGTCGCGTCTTTCATAGGTTTAGTTTCTGGTTAGTTTTGGATTGGTTCGAGGAGAGGTTAAGAGACCTTCCTCTCGATCTTTTCATACAATCATTTCTTCGACTTTTTTACTTGATTATAAAAACATCCAATTCCCGTCATCGCAAATACATACGCGATCACAATATTAATCAATGATAAAAACTGGTATGGCGCATACTCTAATGCCGTTACTCCTAATGTGCTCGCCATAAATATACCTGAAGGTGTCCACGGTGCAAGATTCTCCAGCATCGTCCCTCCATCTTCTATAGACCTACTCAATACCTTCCTCGGTATTTTCATCTTATCGAACTTGTCTTTAAATGCTTCGCCAATAATAAAACTTGTTGCATATTGATTAGATGTTGTCAGATTAGTAAATATCGTTGTAGTCAGTGCCGCTGCTACTGTATGACTTTGCTTATGTAAGTTTTTCATCATACCATCGATAGCGATCTGAATAGAATCCATCACTTGTAATGTCCCTATAAATACGAATATCAAAAAAGAAATTACGATGCCTTCTATGAGATTGTACAATCCTCCCCTATTTAATATGGCTAACACATCAGAGTTCACACCTGATACAGATGCCATCTCGGTACTGAAGCCTCTATTAAAACTCTGGAAAATATCCGAAAAACTAAACGGCTGAAATATTAAAGCCAGCAACATCGCTATCCATGCTGATACCAGTAATGTTATGAAGATGGGCTTCTTAGTCACAGATCCATATATCACCACAAGAAGTGGCAGCAACAATATAATGTTAAATGAAAAGATGCTTTCTAATCCTGTCAATGTCTCCTCTATCTGATTCAGCTCTACTACTCCAACTTCTGAGCTACTGCCTTGTATCGCTGGTGATAATACGATGTATATAATTGCAGCTATAATTGCTGACGGTCCAGTCGTATACATCATAGATCTTATATGATCAAACAATGGCACATCCGTAGCCAGAGAAGCGATATTAGTTGTATCAGATAAAGGGGACATCTTATCACCAAAGAAAGATCCCCCTACGACAGCTCCAGCTGTAATAAATATATCTGCATGATAGACCTGCGCTATCCCTAACATCACAATCCCAATCGTCCCTGCAGAACCCCATGATGTCCCTGTCAGTAAAGAAAAAATAATACATATCAGAAATGAAAAGATATATATCCAATCTGGATTAATAGCAGATATCCCATAATAGATCAACATAGGAATCGTCCCACTCACTATCCAGCTTCCTATCAGTACGCCTATGGCAAATAATATCAATAACACAGGCACAGACTCGCCTACCTTAGCTGTAATATTTTTCTGTATGTGATCCCAAGAATACCCTCTCATCAGCAGAAACAGACTACTAAAACTGATAGCCAGAATTATCAGCACCTCCACTGGTAATCTCTCTCCACCAAATAACATAGCATGACCAAATAAGCCATACGCCAATACCACTATAAAAAACAACAGCGGCGCTGTAGCTATCCAAAAGTTGGTGTTTTGTTTTGTTGACATTGTAAGGGAAGGTAAAGAAAATATTACTTTCCAGATGATGTTACAGGAAAATAAAAAGACCTTGATCAACAATATTACAAATATTGATCAAGGCCTCGTTCTTTGAAGTTTGCAACTTCAAAGTGATATCGAATACTAATCTGATTTATATACTTCAGATAACGGGGAGATAGAGAAAAAACTTAATCAAAAGAAGTTTTAATAAAAAAGCCTTGATCAAAATGTCATAAAGTTGATCAAGGCTATTATCTTTTTAGTGTATAATCTTATTTTTCTCAAGAATAACACTGCTATCCAAATTACAACTACCAGAGACTCTTAAGCGATATAATTTGATCTATTGTATCCAAAGTAATAATAGATTCTATTGAATTACCTCTTGCAAATTGATGGAAATATCCATTCGGATACCTCCCCCAGTTGGATCCATTAAAAAATTCAGATATTTGATTCTCGGGATTAGTTACAAACATAGAATCAATAAAATTATCTTTCAATAATATTTGAGATTTTAAATTTAATACATGTTCACTATTTAGTTTCAAAACTATAATAATGCTGTCCTCTATATTTTCTTCTCTGATTATATCATAACCTTTAGGCAACTCAATTTTATCAATCTGCCAAAAGTGATTCGAATTAATCTCTTTATTTATACAAGAATCAAAAATTATAACCATTGCTAGTAGTAAACAAACCTTGATAAAATTATTCATTGAAATTTTTTTTATAAAAACTATCGAACTCTGACCTGAATTTCTTCACCTGTAAAGTTATCCATTGTGCAAACTACAATTGCGTCCCTCGTTCTTTGCAGTTTGCAACTTCAAAGAAATATCGAATATTAATCTGAAGTTGCAAACTTCAGATAACGATGGGTTAACATTAAAATTATTATCTAATCCTACTCCACCTTTACAAGCATAGAAGTATAGATCGTTCTATTGCTATTATCTTCTGGAAGGTACTCTACACTATAAGTACCAGGAGCTAAAAATGAAACATCGAACTGCGTCTTAGTATCACTATTATCTCCAGTCCAGACAACCTGTCCCTGCATGTCTATGATGTAGACATGCCCACGATAATCTTCAGGAAACTCTATCGTTAAGTTGTCTCTGACGGGATTAGGGTAGACGTCAAGATCACGTCTGTAGAATATATCATCACCAAACAAACTTGTTATCGTAGGATCACAGACTTGATCTTCATCTACGCGGTATCTGGGAAAATTAGGAAAGCTACCTGTCGAAATAAATTGTGGAAACACAATACCTCTCATCTCAAAGTCACAGTCGAGCCCTTTCTCATCAGGCTTATGTATGACATGCATAAACTTAGAACCACTTCCTCCACGAATATAAATCCTACAATCTGGGCCTAAAGTACTCTTAAAAAACCTTGTGCCAAACTGATCCAATGGATCATCTCTATATGTATCTATGAGAATCTTACCATCTTCAAGATCAGATTCCCAGAGGTCTACTTGGAAGAGAGAATCAGCATCACATATGTAAATAAATCTAGAATTAGGACTGAATTCTAATCCAGAAAATCTAGAATTAGGATCTTGTGTTACGATTAATGATCTTTCATTAGAGAAAGCGCCTGTACTTCTGTCAAAATCATGGATCCATAAACCCTCCTCCATATTGTAATAAGCATATAATTTACCATCAGGAGAAAATGCAGAAGCACCAGACGCTGATGAGTTCCGACCAAAATCAGTTCCTACTAATCGTGTAGAATCAACCTTACTAAATCCATTAAAATCTAATAAAAAAGTATAAAATAAATTACCATCAAAGTCAGGCTGTACAATCCACCAATCTGTCTGATTGCTATGAGCGATCGTGCTCAGATATGATAATAGATACCCATTTTCTTCGCTTTTGCTTTTTGCAAATGGAACGTTCTTTATAACAATGCTTCCTAAGCCACCGTCTAATGCCATATCTACATACGTGTATTTGAGATGTTCTATTGTTAAGGAAGGATCATTGCTAGGTATATAGCTAATAGTTTTATGTATGATATAATAACCACTATCGTATGATGGATCTTGCAATATTGTAATATCTTGAGGCCCAGGGTAACCATTCTTACAATCACCAAGCCACAAAACATCAAAATATAAACCAGCATTAATACTATCACCATTGGGCATAATCTGATGCTCACGATTAGCTACTGCACACCCATTGGTATAGAATAGTAACTCTCCTTGTGGTGTACATATAGAAGCATTATTTTGATCATATGACAAGCCATTCGTCGCCACAACGGGCTGGAATGGCTTGTCATTAAAATCAAATCTTATGCCTTGTATACCTTCTTCGTTTATATTCTGGTCTTTGCCAAAAAACCATATGTAGTCTTGCTTAGATTGTCCTATAGAGACTTTCGCAAAGATCAGTACTATTAGAAGACAAAAGTATGAAAGGGTTCTATTCATGATAAACTTTATTGTTTCATGACTTTTAGTTTTGTTGTTTTTTCACCACCGTACATAATCTCAAATATATAGATACCACACCTTTCGAAGCTGTATATATTTAAAATTTATCGATTAAGTAGAACAAATTTTTCTCTATGCATTACGTTTCTTTCTCGATCAAATATTTCTAATATATATAGACCACCAGAAATTCTATCTAAATTCACTTTCTTGGATTCGATCGATGTAATTAATTTCTTACTATCAAGGCTATATATAGTTATAACGTAATCTAAGATATCAGGAGCAATTACTTCTATAAAGTTATTTGTTGGGTTAGGCCTTAATACAATATTCTTTTTTTCTATACCACTAGTTGAAGTCGTTAGATCAGAATCATTACAATCTTCATCTATACCATTATTGGGAATTTCTTCTGCACCTGGGTAGACTTCGGAGTCCTTATCATCACAGTCTAACCAAAAATAAAAGCCGTCTTGATCTTCATCTAAATACTCCACAAAAGTTGTCAATGTGGTGTTGGTTACAACTGCTGCATTAAAATCAAAGTATATATTAGCCATATTCTCTACCAGTGATAGCTCATCTATATCATCATAAGCACTTATAGAAAAGACAACAAACCCGTGACTATTGATCTCGTTAGTAGTACTATCGGGTAAAAATATATTATCAAAGTAGAAACTTAAAACTCCTGATGAATCGACATCTAAGCGATAGTCATGACTTGAATCTAAAATCTCTAGTGTTGTAAGGTCAAGTTTAAAATTAATAGAATCGACTATAACTACATTAATTGCAGTATCAGTTCCAATATTTTGAAATCTAATTGTGTATAGTAATTCTTCATCTATCTGAGTAAAGTTGCTTTCTGTATCTTCAGGTCTACTCGGAAAAACAAGCTTATCGTTCGGATCAACTGCACAGCGTAATTTCTGATTGTAATTATATGTGTCCTCAAATTGCTCAGTATTCACAAAAGATTTTAAAGGTATAATCTGATCATTATATTGTTCGCTGGGCATTTTTAATTGCAATTTAATCTGGTAAGATTCACCCGGACTTAGATCTTCAAACGACCAACTATAAATGTTACCATCAATATCAAACACTGTATTATTAGAGTTAACATATGTTACCAAATCTCCTAAGTCTACTCCAAGCTTTCCACTCACAGTTTTACAGCCATCATTAATCACTGTCAACCAAAATGGCACAATAAATCCGCATCTCATTGGACCTGAAGAAAGTATTGACTTTAGGTGGGTTGTATCATTTGTTATACTTAATCCAAAAGATATGTCTACAATTGTATCATTATTCCAGACAAAATCGTAAGTCACTGGCGTTGTTGTCAGATCGTAACATTCATTAAAGCTGACTCCTATCTCGTAACTCTCTGAACTAATTGCGGGTATAGAAAACACTCCTTGAGCATCCGTGTAGACTTGATTAACATTACCGCCGTTTATATTAATTTTTACATTAGATAGACCTTCCTCATTATTGTCTCTTATGCCATTACTATTCTCATCCGCAAAGACAAAACCCTCAATATTGTTATCCCCCATTACTTCTATGTAGTGTAACTCATCTCCATATATGGGTTGATTTGCAAGCAGATAAACTCTATTTCCGATTGCTGCCATTTGATTATTAAAGATTGTGGTTCTGAGATCGATATCAACATTCTGGAAAATATCATTTTCCATATCATATATATAAATGGTATTTATAAATAAAATAAAAACATACTGCCCGACAACCTCTATTTCTGTTGGTAGAATTCCATCAGGCAATATCGCTTTGGTTACAGTACCATTTGTAGTTCCATCAGTTGTTTTTAATAACCATTTATCATTTTGGTTTTTTAAGCAATAGATGCCCGTGTTATCATCGTACTTTGTCAATAGTTTAAGATTATTCAAAGACTCTTCTTTTTCTAATAGTTCGATTGCAGATGTAGTATAATCAATAGAGTATATCTCTTTATTGAAATCATAAATAATTCCTTTTTGGGATAATGATATTTTATCGATAATTTGCTCACCAATAAAAGGTAACCCTAATCCATTGCCATTTACATATTGGAAAGTATTATCTCTATTTTCATCGCCATAGTTTATCAAAACATGATCTCCAAATGTTACATAATCTATAAATGTCAATGCTGTTGTTACATTTGATATCAGACCTACAGTATCATCATCAGGGTTATACATAGAAATACCAAATGATTCATCTTGATAAGTCGCAAAATATAATAAAGTGCCATCTGTTGCTATCCTATTATTAGCTATAAAAGTCGACGCCTCTATATCGTAAGTATGGAGGATATTTATTTCTTTGGAGTAAGGGTCATAGGATATTAACTCTCCTTCATATGTAGCACCAAATATTCCTCTTAAGGCATAGACCTTATCTCCTAACACGACGGCACCCCCTAAAGAGTACTTGTCTTCTAATAATGTATCATGAATATTCTGGACGGTAGACAACAGTACATCGATCTCATATAATGCAAATGAATTTACGAATGGAAAAATAAAGTGCTTTCTTTCAATAGCCCCTATAATTTCACTATTATAAGATAGTCTATCTCCCGTCAGTTCTCTAAGCTCGTCAGTTATACCATCTGACAAAAAGTGATCTCTCCCATCATCGATCAATATATCATCTCCAAGACTCAGAATATCTGTTATCCGGGAGGAACGCGTGTTTAGAAATAAATCTAATGTAAGTGATGTTGAAGAAGTTGTTTCATTCACCTCAAAAATACTTTCACCAAAGAACTCATCGATTATATACGCATAGACATTATTATTAATGGTAAATAAATGAATGTCTTCAGTACTTTGTACTGGCAGAATTGCCTCTAGCTCGGTCGTCGTATAATTAATCTGGTAGAGGGAATCCCTACTATCAAAATATAAATAATTATCAGTTATCAATTGAGTTCTAAGAGAGCTGTGACGACTATTACCTAATAGTACTAAGCTACCATCCTTTAAATCTAAAATTGAAAAACTATCTTTACTTGTAGGGTATAGAGCTACTCTATTATTGATGATATTAATCTCGACATCCTTAATATTATAATTAGTAGTATGCAAAGATGTAACAGGATTAAGATTACTTACATCAAAGTTTATTATTTCAGAGTTACTTTGTTGTGATGAAAATCGATACAGAAAGAGTGCATAGGTTTCATCTGTAAGAAGGCGTATATCCATTCCTCCATTTCTTTGCAGAACTTCATTCTCGATACGGTAAACTAATCTAGTCCTATCTTGTGAGCCATCAGAGATCCAGATCTCATTGTATAAATTACCTAAATTATCTTTTATGCCCTTGGAGAAAAATAAATGATCAGTAATAGATTTTGAATAAAAAGACGATAGTATTTCGGATTCCTCCCCAGCTGTTGATTCGAATAACAACCTAAAACCGTCATTAGTATCATTAGATATAAATAATTCTAACCCTGTTTCAGGAGATTCTGCTAATACAAGAACTCCGCTTGCAGTAGACACGAATGTTTCGAAATGAGTAAGTTTTTCTATATTACCTTCTACGTTATTATGTGCATCTATAACTTCTCTTGTTATAAGATTGTAAACTTCCGCCTGAAAGTTGGTAAACTTATATATCCTATCAGCATGAAACAGCAGTCGACCTCTACTGTTGAAAATTTTCTGACTTCCTGAGGTACTGCCATCTGTAATAGCATAACCAGATCCACTCGGATAAACAAGATTACCATTAAATACATGGCTAGCATAATCGAAGCCTGACACATTAGAAAGAGTAAAATTGTCATCTAAAATTATCAAATCTCCTGACTGACCATAACTTAATACTTGATCTTCAGAGAACACTATTAAGCGGTCCTCCCAGAAGAAATGCCCACGTATTCGAATTGCACCATTAGTAATTGTATCTGTAACAGTACCATCATTAGAGACATATACTAAATGTTTAAATAATCTGTTATCACTTTCCTCAACAGATAGATAAACACCAGTGTCTGTACCTTTGAGAATCGCAGATGGATAATCAGAGTAATAAATACTTCTGAGATTTTCTCCATCAAAAAATGACACAGTACTTAAAGAAATATTCATTAAATCATTCTGTAAAAAATAGACACCACTCTCTGAATTTTCAACTTGATCTAATTCCTTAAGGGTAATTGGAGTCTTATTGTTATCTAAATATCCTATCTCATACTCAATTGATTGAGATATGGCGCTTGATTGTAATAATACTATAAAAGCTATAAGCAGTATAAATATATCCTTAGATCCAATGTTCATATTCCTTTGATGTATACACGTTATCAATCTGCAGTAAACACTACAATTAAACTTAACTAATAGTAATAATCATTCCAATAATGATGTAAAAGCTTTTACTACTGTGCTGTAGCTCTCAAAAAATTATTCCTAATTGTCATCTTCTCCATCCAGTAATTAAATAATTCTTTTCGAATAATTTTATTTCTTTCAATTGATTGTTTCCCTTAAACCAAACTTCAAATCTTGCTACATATTTACATACTCCATTTCCCTCATAAATTTTAATTCCGCTTTCAGATCCATAACAAGTTAATTGTTGACCATTATCTACATTAACTGTGCTTCTGTTTTTTAATCTTTCAGAGGATAATCGGATATTATCAGTTACTTCATAAGCCTTAATATAAATTTCACCAGAAGATTCAAATTGATGACAAAAACGATAATCGTAAACCCCTGGACTTTGATTGTAAATTACCAAATTATTAAATTTTAGAAGTGAGTCGTTCCAAGGATATTTGTACTCTGGTAGAGAATACTCTGTTCCTTTAGGTAATTCTATATTACATCCAAAATCATCTTCGTCATCTAAGAACATATGTTCAACGCTGTTATTAAGAAAGTTTAGAATGACAGATCCAAAGAAAAGTATAACCAATATAAAAAGTCCAATCTTAATTAAATTCTTCATGATTATTTCATTTCCCCAAATGTATACTCTACAACATTAATGTATTTGAATCTTTAGTTTTATCTTAAAATCCGATTTTCGCTTAGTTGTATCTTAATTGAAGATAATTATAAAATAATTAGTCAATAAAATAATGGTCGTAAATGTCTAAACTGACCTATTCTACTCGTGCATTTTACACAGATAATCTGTAAGTTTATCATTACATATATATGCGTTACCTAATTACATCCTTGGTTGTCCTCCTAATGTCTGCTTATATTGGCTATGGACAGGCTATCAATACAGAATTTGGTAAGAATCGAGTCCAATATCATGATGACTTTAATAATTGGTCTAGGTATGAGACTGAGAACTTCGTTACCTACTGGTATGGCAAATCTCGTAATATAGCGCAGCCTGTCATCCAGCTCTCAGAATTTGATCATGATGAGATACAGAGAACGCTGGAGCACACACTCAGTGATAAGATAGAAATTATCGTCTACATAGATCTTAATGATCTTAAGCAAAGTAATATCGGCCTTGAAGATGCATTCACTAATAGCGGTGGGGTCGCTAAAGTCAGGGGCAACAAGATCTATATCTATTTTGATGGAAATCACCTTAACCTAAGAAAGGAAATCAGAAAAGGTATCGCCAATGTATACATGAACTCTATACTCTACGGATCGAGTATACAGGAGATCGTCCAGAATGCGATATTACTTAATCTGCCTGATTGGTTTAAGGAAGGTCTTGTCGCCTACTCCGGTAGCAGTTGGGATTACGAAATCGATGATGAGTTAAGAGATCTACTTGCACATCAACCAAAGTATAAGAAGTTTTCAAAATTAGCTAATGACCATCCTCGAGTTGCAGGTCATAGTATGTGGAACTATGTCGCCGAGACGTACGGCTCTACAACCATCGCTAACATAATATACCTCACGAGGATACATCGTAATCTTGATAATAGTTTTCTGTTTATCACAGGTGATAATATTAAGACTATAGAAGAAGCTTGGTACAACTACTATACAAATCAGTACGGCTTAGAAGAAGGAAAATTTACACTTACCGAAGATCTACTACAAGAAAAATTAAAGAACAAAAAAGGTGTACCCGTTTCATTTATGAAAATGAATCCGACAGGAACACATCTCGCTTACGCCACTCACGATAATGGAAAAACTAAAATTTACCTTAAAGAGATAGCGACAGGATTAGAAAAAGTGATTTTCAAAAAAGGGTATAAAAACATATTTCAAGAACCAGATTACAACTACCCACAACTTGCATGGCACCCTCGCAAGAATGAGGTAACTATATTATATGAGCATAGAGATATCACCTATCTTAGAAGATTACGTCTCAGCTCAGAAGAGCATGAAGAGCAGACGCTAACGGAAGATTTTCAGCGAGTGTATAGCATCGATTATCTTAATGATGACGACTACATATTCTCAGCTTCTAAAGATGGGTACTCAGACCTCTATATCTATCGCTCCGATACAAGAGGAAGCACACGATTAACAGAAGACTTCTACGATGACTTAGATGCAACAGTTATTGATTATAATGGTCGGAAGTCTATTCTATTCAGATCTAATAGAACTAATCTATCGACAGAGAGACAACGCTTAGATACCATATTACCTATAGAGCAATTTGATGTATACCTTCTGCAAGGACTTGGTAAGAAAGATGACCGCGTCATCTCTAAGCTAACGAATACACCTAACTACTCTGAGCAGCAACCTCAAATGATTGCTGATAAAAAACTATTGTACTTAAGTGATCAGTCCGGTATCCTTAATGCTTATGTACGTGATCTGGATTCTGGATCAGTTACAGGATTGACTAATCTGGAAAGAAATATCATCAACTTCGGCGCCTCTGGTGTCGGTGACGAATGGTTCTACTCTTTCTATGACAAAGGCAACTATAAAGTGTCCTCTTCTTTAATGAATTTAGAAGCCGTTGATGTAAATAAGACTGTATGGAAAAACAGATTCAGAACCGATGACGAAGAAGTTCTAATCCCTTATGAACCTAAAGAAAAGGAAGAGATAGAAATCACGCAAGGCAACATGTTCCAATCAGAGTATGAAGATCCTGAGAACTTAATTCCATTAGAAGATTATCTCAAGGAAGAAGAAGTGTCATCTGTTTTTGATAAGTACTTCAGTAATTATTTTTCTGGAAGTATACAAGATGGTAAGCGAGTTATCAAGTACAGTCCTATGCGAGCTACTGCCTCTCGACTACAGTTCAGGTTAGCAGACTTCACGACTCGCTTAGATAATAGTGTCTTATTCGAAGGGCTTGAGAGTTACACTGGAGATGACAAAGAATTAGGGAATGTTCCGGCAGGTATTTTATTTAAAGGTATAGTAAAAGATCTTTTTGAAGATTATGAAATTCAAATAGGACTAAGACTTCCAACTAACTTCCGAGGCTACGAGTATTTCTTTACATTCGACAATAACAAAAATTTTATCGATCAGAGATTTGCATTCTATCGTAAGGCTGAGAATAATGTTATTGATCCTAATACATTTCCACTTGCCAGAGACAAGCGACATACTTTCTTAGGATTATACAGAGCTAAGTATCCATTTGATATATATAATTCTCTGCGACTGACAGGTTCTCTGCGGTTTGATAAATACTTCAGATTATTGACAGATGCTGCCGCCTACAATGAACCCTTAGTCAATGAAAAAAGATTAAGCCTTAAGGCAGAATATGTTTTTGATAATAGCTTTGATGTAAGCATCAATATTAAAAACGGCTCACGTATGAAGTTCTATGCTGAGATTATTAATCTATTTAATCTTGAGTTGTCAGGAGATCCTAATATTGATCTTTCTAAGGGGTATACTGGTGTCTTTGGTTTTGATGCAAGGCACTACATTCCAATATTCAAAGATGCCGTATTGGCTCTTAGAGGGACAGGTGCTACATCCCTTGGTACTAACAGGATCGTCTACTACTTAGGTGGTATGGAGAACTGGTTACTTAATAGTTATGATCAGAGTATCCCAGTACCACAATCAGATGGTTTCGCCTATAAAGTATTAGCTCCACACCTTAGAGGATTCCAGAATAATGCCCGTAACGGAAACTCATATCTTCTTACTAATACAGAATTAAGGGTCCCTATTTTTAGATTTCTTGGTATGCGTAAGAACGGCTTGGCTTTTTTCAAAAACTTCCAAGTTACAGGATTCTTCGATGCAGGACTCGCTTGGTATGGTGCTGATCCTAACGATACCGAAAATCTCTTAAATAATATTTTTATACAAAACCCAACTGACAATCCAGTTATCTCCATACAAGCAAGATACTTTAGAGATCCTCTTGTCATGGGTTATGGTGTAGGATTTAGAAGTACCCTCTTAGGATATTTTGTTAAGTTTGATTATGCTTGGGGTGTAGAGACAAGGCAAGTACAACAACCAAGAATGTATCTAAGCTTAGGATTGGATTTCTAAGAGACTGCACAAATAGAAAAATTATTTCTACTTTCAGAGAGCTATTCTGTTTACATATAATAGAATGCGATTTTTTATACTATTATTGATGAAACCAATGGATTATGTATAGCTTAAGATTCTTTCTTTTCTTATTACTCGCATTTACATTCTCTTGTCAGAACGATAAGGCAACCGAGTCCACATCCACATCCATTGATGAAGTAAGTATAAGACTTGCAAAAGAACCAGGTCAGATTAGTCCTTTCTTTGCGCCCACTACTATCGGAAGACACGTATATCAGTATGTGTTTTTGCCTCTTGCTGATTATCATCCTGAGACATTAGAACTATATCCGATTCTTATTAAAGAAATACCTAAAGGTTACAGCCACACCTTAGAGGATGGAAGATTAGCTATGGCATTCGATATAGAATTTAAGGAGGATGCACAATGGTCAGATGGCCATCCTGTTACTGCAGATGATTACAAGTTCACTATTAATATGGTGAAGCATCCTCTGACCAAAGCGATAAAGTGGCAGCAACTAATGACTAATATCTATGATATAAAAGTCGATGAGAATAACAGCAAGAAAATGACGGTCTATTGCAACCCTGATTACATGCTCGGATTAGAAGTTGTTATCACAAGTTTCCTTCTACCAGAACACATCTATGACAGTGCATCACAATTAGATCTCACAGATACGACTCAGACAGTTCTTATGGATGAGATATCTGCATCCATAAACGAAAGAAAAGAAATCATCCAAGTCGGTCCATATGTGATAAGTGATGAAGCCACTGACGAATATATTATACTCAGCAAAAAGACAGATTATTGGGGAGCAAATTATCCTGACAATCCTTTCTTACAATCAAATCCCAATAAAATAATATTCAAGGTTGTCCCTGATGAGTTAACGGCTACAACGATGGCTAAAGATGGACAACTTGACCTCGTAGAACTTAAGTCTTCTGCGACATTTTTAGATCTAAGAGATAATCACTCTGACAAGTTTACATTCCACACGCCACAATTAATGTTCTTCTATTATATCGCGATCAATAATACCTCCCCGAAAGTAAATAACGAAAATGTCAGAAGAGCTTTAGCTCACTTAATGGATGTAGACGACGCTATCCAAACATTAGACAAAGGCCTCGGCGTAAGAAATACTGGACCCTTCCACCCGACTAAGCCTTACTACAATCATAAGCTAAAACCAATAGAACTCAATATCGAAAAGGCCAAAACCTTACTCGACGAATCTGGATGGATAGATACAGATGGCGATAATATTAGAGATAAAGTTATCAATGGCAAAAAGACTCAGTTGATCCTTGACTTTGTAATAACGGGTAGTGCTCTAAGTAAGAATATTGTTCTGCTTTATCAAGAAGGTGCTGCCAAGGCAGGTGTTGGTATCAACATAATCAGCAAGGCAAATAGCCTTATGCAAAAAGAACACATTAATGTATTAAAATATGACATGGCAGCTTTAGCTAAAGGGTTCGATGCATCACCAGATGATCCATACTCGGCATGGCACTCTGATAATGCAGACCCTGGAGGTACTAACAAAACTGGTTATAGAAATCCTATAAGTGATGATCTCATAGAAACAATAAGAAACTCTAGTGACGCTAATAATAGAAAGGGTAACTATCTAAAACTTCAAGAAACGATATACGAAGATCAGCCTATGATATTCCTATATAGTCCCCTCATGAAGTTTGTTATCAATAACAAAATCGCTGCCACTACCACGAGCAAGAGACCAGGTTACCTTGCCAATACATTTAAAAATAAGGAGACAGAATAATTAGATTTTCTATTACAACAAGACATTATTGAAACGTTATGTAATCAAAAGACTTCTTATAATAATTCCAACGCTTTGGATTATTAGCGTCATTGCATTTACACTAAGTAAATTTGTGCCTCAAGATCAGGTATCTATTCTTCTCGAAAAAAGAGGTGTAGATAACAGCTCAGATGTAGCTTACGCGAATGTCTATAAAGACTTGGGATTAGATAAACCCAATTTCTATTTCGCGATAGTTCCAAGTCATTATCCTGATAATATTAATATAATTACTCACCCTGTCACTAAATCAGAAGTCCTAACGGCACTCAAGTCTGGCTATCATTATAATGACATCAGCGAAACAATAAATAATTCAAATTATATCAAGTTAAGACTTACAGAACAACTTGGAGGTAATAAAAATTTCGAAAAGCTAAGAGTATGGACACCTAAATTAGTGTGGCATGGCAAAGACAATCAATACCATAACTGGATAATATCTTTCTTTAACGGGGTGTCAATAGTAGATGGCAAGTCAGCACTAGTCAAAGTAGGTAAAGGATTACAGTGGACATTAAGTATTACACTTATAGATTTAATCCTGAGTATAATCCTTGCCATAATTATAGGAAAGTATCTTGTTATTAATCAACATAAAAAGCGGGTACGGTGGATAAGCCAGTTGCTCTATTTTATTTATTCTATTCCTTTATTTTGGATGGCTACGATGTTCGTTATCTATCTAACTACAGATGACTATGGTTCTTTTACTAATATTTTTCCATCAGTAGGTATGAATATATACCCCGGAAAATCCACCCTGTATCAGATCATACACAATGCCCACAAGTTGATATTACCGATTTTATGCTTAACAATACATTCATTAGCATACTCTACAAGATTCATGAGAAGGAGCCTTATAGATGAATTACAGAAACCATATATAAGCACTGCCTATTCCAAAGGGCTTACAAGTGATCAGGTTATTAATAAGCATGCTTTCAGGAATGCAATGATGCCTATGATTACAATTTTTGTCACAGCAGCGGCGAATGCTTTTGCAGGCTCACTGTTACTTGAAGTCATCTTTAGTATACCTGGCATCGGTAGGCTATTACTTAATTCTATCTATCAAGCCGACTGGAATGTTGTCTTTTGTATCGTCGTTGTCATTGCTTGTGTAACCACAGTCATATATCTGATAGGCGATATTCTCTATACTCTTGCACAGCCTAAATTGCGGTATGATGCATAAGTTGAGGCTAGAGAACTGGGGTATTAAGAAGAAGCACTCTCGTGCACTATTTATTTTTATGGCAATCGCCATACTCCATACCTTCATTGCTAACGATAAATATATTATCGGTACCACTGATAATGGAATTGGCCTATTTGTACCAGTTGCGGATAACAATAGCGGACTGAAAACAATAATACCCTACTCAGAAAAATCTATAGATAAAAAAAATCGTAGCGTTAGTCCTTTTGATTCTCAAGATGTCAGTTCTCTCTACTACAGGCATTGGTTAGGCACTGATACAATTGGTAGAGATGTCCTAGCTGGTATAATCCATGGATCAGCGGTTGCTCTTAAGGTAGGACTATTTACAACTATCATAGCACTCATCATAGGTATCTTCTTTGGTTTTCTAAGTGGATACCTTGGAGACCATTCATGTAGGATGTCGATAACGGCTCTCATATTATTTTGTATAGCGCTTTTTCTAAGTATTTTTTATATCTATTATTCTATATCAGCATGGAAGTGGTTATTACTTATAATACCGATTGCATTCTTGATCATCTACTTTAGATTTGTCAATTACAGAGTATACAAAGGTATTGCCATTCCTCTTGATATCATCATATTAAGAACCATCGAGACCTTAAGATCTATTCCTAGTGTGTTTCTACTTTTAGTATTGTTAGCATTATTCTCAAGTCCGAGTATATGGAATGTTGTTATAGTTATCGCATTTCTAAGATGGCCAACGGTAACGCGACACTTGCGTGCTGAGATATTAAAAATCAGAAACGAAGACTACATAACTTCTGCTAAAGCAAGCGGTCTCTCTCACTTTACAATTTTCAAAAATTATATTTTGCCTCTGACAATATCACCTGTAATTATTGTAAGTGCTTTTGGGTTTGCTTCTGCAATCTTGTTAGAATCTTCGTTATCTTTTTTAGGAATTGGTATTCCCTTAGATCAGGTTAGCTGGGGCAGTATGCTTAGAGATGCACGATTAAATTTATCATCATGGTGGATGGCCTTGTTTCCAGGGCTGATGATTTACTTTATTATACTTCTATTTAATAACATAGGAGATAGCCTGACAAATCGTATTCAGAAATTAAGTAATCAGTAAATCACTTTTTATATACATCTAACAGAAAAGTATCTAATACGATTTTCAGTATCTTCGACATGATGCTTATGTGTGTGTTTATTCATTTTGTTGGATGATATATGATAGTGGTAATAATTAGAACCATCTATATCATCTATTACCCATAGGTTAGCAGTTTGTACTCTTTTATTCCGCTTTTTATTTTGTATGCATCCATAGTCTTTTAACAATATCGGTAGATCAAATAATTTCAACAGAGCAGATTTATCCTCTGTTATATAGGTAATATAATCTTCAGTTGTATTAGTGTCTTTTTCCAGAATTTCTGTAGTTATACTATCTGGGTTGATATTTCCTATTTTGGATAACTCCGAAATCAAAACATCCCAATCTGTTCTTGTCGGAATAGAATAATCAATTGGACACAATTCCTCTAATGCTATATTCGTATAGAATTGTCCAAATTTTTTAATTTTCTTTTTCTTCTTAGGAGGGTAATATGCTGATATGTGATGATACCGCAGATTTTCTTGCATCCATATCTGATCACCGATCTTGACTATAGAATATACATTATTATCGCGTACGTCTGTAAGAATGTTATCTGAAGAATCTTGTGCATAGATACTCGTGGTCAACAAAATGAGTACAGACAATTTAATTAGTAACATAATTATAGAGTCCTTTTACTTACGCTTTTTCTTCTTTTGCTTTTTAGAGAACAATGAAGACTTGCCTCTCTTAGAAGACATGTTGCCGTCCTTATCTGTGTCTACAGAATATTTCTGTTGATTAGAGCAACCTTCACCGGTTTTGCATGATGTAAATGATATGCAAGTGAGTGATAAACAGCAAATAAGTATATACGTAATTGTCTTAATTCTTTTCATTTGATGTGTTAATTTTCTATTGTAAGCTACAACTTCCGTGCTATAAACATGAAAATAGTTGAGAAATTGCCTAAAACATCAATAAAATAGAGGTTTTTAACTAATTATATACATTATAAGTTTTGTTTATATGTATGTATCGTCTACATTTGCAGCGAATAATATAATTACTCAGTTTAAAAAAAATTTGAATAATGAACAAAGGAGATTTAATCAAAACTGTTGCAGACACTGCAGGTGTCTCTCAGGGACAAGCTACAGATGCAGTACAAGCTGTATTTGATACTATAGAAAAAACTTTAAAAAGCGGTGACAAAGCTTCATTCGTAGGATTCGGAACTTTCTCAACTACTCATAGAGCAGCAAGAGATGGTAGAAACCCTGCTACTGGAGAGACGATCAAAATTAAAGCTAAAACTGTTGTTAAGTTTAAGCCTGGAAAAGGTCTTGCAGAAGCTGTAAACTAAAATCGTTTACTAAGAAATACTTTATAAAAAAGGCAAGCTTTACGCTTGCCTTTTTTTATTTTTAACCCATATACCATTTCATATAACCGATAGGTATTACTCAATCATACTTCACCAACTCAACTCTTACCACCAATGTCTGAGAAGATATCAGAACTCAAAAGAATCGCTTCGCAAGTACGTCGTGATATTATAAGACAAGTCGCCGCAGTTAATTCTGGTCACCCAGGTGGATCTTTAGGATGTGCAGATTTTTTTACGGCTATGTACTTTAGTATCATGGACCATAAGCCATCATTTAATATGGAAGCTAAAGGCGAAGATGTCTTCTTCTTATCTAATGGTCACATCTCTCCTGTCTGGTACAGCACACTTGCGCATAGTGGCTACTTCGATAAAAGCGAACTGGCTACATTCAGAAAATTAAACTCTAGACTCCAAGGACACCCTGCTACTCACGAAGGTCTACCCGGAATCAGAGTCGCATCAGGATCCTTAGGTCAAGGTATCTCTGTAGCAATAGGAATGGCCACAGCAAAAAAAATGGATGGTGATGACAAAACTGTCTATGTACTCTGTGGTGATGGAGAGCTTCAGGAGGGACAGAACTGGGAAGCGATAATGTTTGCCGCTCATCATAAGATGGACAATTTAATAGCCGTAGTAGATTGGAATGGTCAGCAAATAGATGGTCCTAATGAGGAGGTACTATCGTTAGGAGACTTAGAAGGAAAGTGGTCTACATTCGGATGGGAAGTGCTACATATGGATGGTCATAATTTTGAAAATATTCTCAATACAATGGCGGAAGCAAAAGCTCTCGCTAAAAAAGGAAAGCCCGTCGCCGTTCTTATGAAAACAGTAATGGGCCAGGGTGTCGACTTCATGTCAGGTACACACAAATGGCATGGCAAAGCACCCAACGCAGAACAAACAGAAAATGCCTTAAACCAATTAGAAGAAACTTTAGGAGATTACTAAATATGAGCTTAGATAAATATACTTACACAGAAAAGAAAGCGACACGAGATGGCTTCGGTGCTGGAATGACAGAACTGGGTCGCGAAAATCCTAAAGTCGTTGCATTATGTGCAGACCTTATAGGTTCATTAAAGATCAACACATTCATAGAAGAAAATCCTGAAAGATTCATACAAGTAGGCATCGCAGAAGCTAATATGATGGGAATCGCCGCAGGATTAGCAACTGCTGGCAAGATACCGTACACAACTACGTTCGCGAATTTTTCTACAGGAAGAGTTTACGATCAGATCAGACAATCTATAGCCTACTCTGATAAGAACGTCAAGATATGTGCCTCTCATGCAGGCCTTACTTTAGGAGAGGATGGCGCTACACATCAGATTCTTGAAGACATAGGCATGATGAAAATGCTTCCAGGCATGACTGTCATCAATCCTGCAGATTATAATCAGACTAAAGCTGCTACTAAAGCCATAGCAGACCATCATGGACCAGTCTACTTAAGATTCGGAAGACCAGGATGGCCTGTGTTTATGCCAGAGGGAGAATTCGAATTAGGCAAAGCAGTATTAATGAATGAAGGTTCTGATATCACACTTGTAGCCACTGGACATATGCTTTGGTATGCTGTAGAAGCTGCTAAGAAATTAGAAGCTGAAGGTATGAGTGTAGAACTCATCAATATACATACAATCAAGCCACTTGACGAAGATGCAATAATCAAGTCTGTCAAGAAAACAGGTAAATGTGTCGTTGCAGAAGAGCACCAACGTAATGGTGGACTGGGAGAAAGTATCGCTGGTGTATTAGCGAGACACAACCCTGCCCCTATGGCTATGGTCGCTGTTAATGATAGCTTCGGTGAGAGTGGGACACCTACTCAGCTATTGGATAAGTATGGATTAAGTATTGATGATATTGTGAAGGCTTGTAAATCTTTTTAGATTTATAGCATCAGCTTGCCTTCTTTAATTTATATGGCTTAAGGAAAGTTTTGTCCTTTAATTTAAATTCATCTGATAGTTTGTAAGCTAAACTTTTAGTAATCTCCCTGCGGTATTTGATTACATCATTTATCAGTTGAGGTGAAATATCTAAACTTTTTGAAAGAACTAAATTTGTAAGGTTATTATCCTATAATATGTCTAATAAGTAAGAGCGCCATAATAGATCAAAAATCGAAACAGCCCGTATAATTATGTCGTGATTACTTTAATATCCATGCTTATAGTTAAATAATTTTCTTTGGAAACTCTACAAAGACATTCGCTTTTGAACAGTCAGTAACTCTGACTTCCATACATCGATATTTTTATAGATCATAACGTTTTAATAGATTTATTTTCTAACTTTAAAATGTTGTAAATCTATGTGAATCAACATTTGATTGTTCTGAATGAGCTTTACCTGAAAGCTATTATTTTAATGATGAAAAGAGATTATTCTTGCAAGACTATAAAACATATAATGATTTAGAAATAATTGATGGCATAAAACGTAATGAGGATAATGCGTATAAAGCTATTTTTTATAACAGAACTAACTCAATCAGAAAGTTTATACTTAAGAATAGTGGAGATGAGGAAGATGCAAAAGAAATAGAACAAAAAACTATTTTAATTTTATTTGAAAAAATAAGAGATAATAATTTTGAATTAAAGCAAGGTGTTAAGCTATCGACATTTCTTTTTTCGATCGCCAAGAATTTATGGTACAAAGACTTAAAGAAAAAAAACAAGTCAGTTTCTTTGGATCTTAATCCAGATCATATGGATATTCAATTGCCAGAATTAGATATAACTATTAGAGATGAAAAAGAGGCTTTGCTACTAAATGAACTGGAGTCTCTATCTGAAAGATGTAGAACAATTTTACATTCCCGTTACTTTCTTAAAATTTCTTATCAAAGGATTGCCACCGTTTTAGGTGATACCACACCTGATAATGCACGTAAAAACAAAGCGAAATGTATGAAAAAGCTAAAGGAAAAAATGCTCCAAAAAATTAATTCTTATGGATAAGGCGACATTTTTAGGAAATATGGATAAATACTTAGAAGGTACTTTAAGTAATAGTGTCAAAGCACAATTTGAGAATGAGATAAATCTAAATTCTGAATTGAAAAAAGAATTTGAACTACATAAGCAAACGAAAGAACTTATCATCAAAGATGGTAGAAGGAATTTTTTGTCAAAATTAGATCACTTGAAAAATGAAATAGATGGCAATAATACTCCGAAGGATAGTAATAAATCTAATGGTCAAAAGAAATTTTTACCATGGACTATAGCGCTTGCAAGCATAGTGCTCATTTCCTTATTAGTGTTTTATTACACCAATAAGGATACTCCTGTAGTAAATAATGTTCCATTTGCTGAATTTTCTAAAGAAGTAGAATTTTATCCATCAAAAGGTATGTTAGGCGGAACAACAAAACTGATTAAAAACTTAGCCATTTATAATTCCTCTGAAAGTTACTACAGATACGATAGCACCTTTTCGATTTATCTAACTGCTGCTGATCTTAAAATCTTAAAGGCCAGTTTTAAAAACAAAAACTTTGGAGCACCTATCAAAGAGGGTATTGAAACTATAATTTTTTCTGACTCTGAAATTATAATTAATGACCTTATACATCTACAGGAACTTAATTAGTTTTCTGGTTCTTACAGGGACATTTCATCTAACAGGATTATCTCAATGCAATGAGGATAATATAAATCTTCTTGTTAATAAAATTACCTCATTGAAGGAGCAACCAAAATGGGAAACACTACAGGTAATTGATGAATTTAAAAAGTTATTAAAAGAAGCTAAGAAGTGCAATACAAATTATTCTATCGAATTAAGTAAAGAGTCATATAGGGAAATAGCACTTTTATATTCAGAAATTGGTAATCCGAATCGTAGCATAAAATATTTTGAAAAGTACTTATTTTTTTTGGACTCACTTGGTACTGAGGATAATCTCAATAAAGCAGTAGCTAATTATGGGTTGGGTACAGAATATTTAAAGACAGGTAATGAAGCTTTTCTTTCAAAGATGGAGAATTCATTCTATTGTTTTTTCAATGTGGAAAATTTAGAAGTGAATCAAAGATTAGTTTTTTACGAAGTTTTATTAGTCTTAATCAAGTATAATTCTGTTAATGATTTGGTTATAGAGCAGAAGGAACTTTTATACAATCAAATTTTAAAAGAGCAGGCTAATCAATTTAATATTTATAAAGCACTTGTTAAAAGATACTTAGTTGATGAAAAAATTAATAAGAATATGTCCAGTTATACAAATATATTAAAGGAGAGTGAAGAAGCGATCACGTTTTTAGAAGTGATAAAATCTACTGATTTTGGCAAAAGAGAAATTGCCTTAAACTATAGAAATATATTAATAGCAAATCAAAAAAAAGTTAAATTTTCGGACAGCTCTATTACTGAGAAAACAATAAAGGGAATAGAGTATTTAAAATCTATAAAAAATAAAACTAATGCAGACAGTATAAAAATACTTGAATTTGCATTGATGTATGATAATATAGAAGATATCCAATCTAATTTCAAAGTAAAATCAGATGCATTAGAGTACTTTCCTAATAAGATTTTGATAAATGCCGATTATAGATCTTGTATTAATTATCTGACAGATATTCTCTGGTATCATTCAATTTCATTAAAAGATAATGATAAATTGTATGATTTAAGTACAGGATTTAGTTCTTGGATTGACAAAATTGAAACATTAATAGACAATAAAGAATTGAGTTCATTTAAAAGGGAGTTTTCAAAATTCAGAAACATCCATTATCACAGTTTAGCAGTTAATGAAATCAACTACGAAGTCCCAGATTCTAATTTAATCATTAAATACTGTAGGTATATTATAAACTCAAATGTTGAACGTGATTCAATCTTAATAAGACCTCTTGGTGAAGCATACATAATGTATGGTGCATTTAACTCAAATATTGACTCTATTGAGGTTTATATAGATCAAGGAATAAAATTATTAAACAACTTAAAAGATGAGGTATCAAAAGAAGCAATACTCGAAGGTTTATATATCAAGGCCCTTAATCAATTGGAGAAAGGAATAATAGAAATTGAAGATTTCGAGAAAATTAAAACGATGTTTTACTCTTTGCAGAAAACAACAACATACCAAAAGAAAACATATTACAATGTGCTTTACCTATTTCTGGAAAAATTAATACGAACAGGATATTATAAAAATTTAGATCCTTACTTTAAGGAAATAATCTATGAGAGTGACATTGATAATCAAAGAATACTTTTAAAGTATATTCATGATCTTACTGAGAGCACTTCTAATGTAAAGGAGTTGGTAAAATATAAATTTGAATGTGCTACGAGATTTGAAGAATTATCTTTCCTTATCGAAGATGTAGATCAAAGAGAAAGAATGTTGTCAAGAGTTTTTCATAATATGCAAACTCCAATAGGAACAAAACATGAAAGAACTAATTTAAATGATTCTCTTTATTTAAAAAAAGCAATATACCATTTGGAAAATATTAATAATAAAAATAAACAAGATTCAGTCTACCTTTTAAAGTATTATTTTAGCTTACGATTCAATACATGTCAAGAGCAAGATTTTTCATGTGAAATTAAATGTTTAAATAGAAATTTAAGTTATTGCAATTATAAATATTTATTTATCGATACCTCTCTTACTCTGAGTTTTTTAAATGTCATCTCTAATAAAATACAAACTCTAAATCGTCTAAATAAAAAACTGGAGGCTGATTCATTATACCAAGATTTTAGTTTATTAAAAACTAAAATATATAATGAAGGTATAAATGTTAATTCTGAATTTTGGTCTCGGAAAATTACTATTGTAGATAAAGCAGTAAACCCTGAGAAGGCCTATTTAACGAGCCAAATTCCACTATTATCAATTAATGATTCTATTTCATTTTTAGGAAATAAATTAGAACTAACAAATCAATTGGGGTTAGCTGTTGAAAGTTCTAATATTAGAAATAAACTTATAGATTTATATTCCAGGCTAAGAGATTATAGTTATGGTGACTCTACGCATATCTCAGCTCTGTACAGTGATTTATACACAATCACTAACAATTCTAATCATTGTATCAAAAGTATTGATTGGCGTCCTGTTAAGGAAGGTACAATAGGCTTAATCTATCATCAATTCAATACATTAATGTTTGTGTGTTTTAATCAAAATAATATAGACTCTTTACATCATTATAAGATTTTAATGGATGATTGGACTGCACAGAATGGTTATTTAGATCATATTGAATATTTATCAGAAGTCATTGTGTATCATGGACACATTAACGAAATTGATTCTGTGATTTTAAAGTCAAAGTCAACTATTGATAATTGTATTAAAAGGGGTTTTGTACTTAGAGAAGAACAATCTATTTTCTCTTCTTATATAAGTGCATTGTTCATCTCATCAAGATTCTCAGATATAATCAATTTATATTCAAAAGTTCATATAAATAACGATAACAATCTTTACTATGATGATCTATATCAAAAAGCCTTTGATTTGACCTATGCCTATTTATTTACGAATTTAGATAGTTCAATTCATTATTATCAGGAAATGATTTCTGCGGATTTAGCTAATGATTATAATTTTAGAGCAAATAAAGAAGAATTTATTTCAATTATCGGTGCACTTAATAATATCGCTCACAAAAAAAACAATGACTTAGATATAGTCCATTATTACAAAGGAGATACATTGAAAATTAATGAAAGTATTCAGTATACGAAATCGGAAATATCAGAACCATATAACATAATGGGATCCCTTGATTGTCTAATTTCAATACATACGATAGAAGATACATGCGTTGCTTTTATTTATAATGATAAAAAGCAGGAGGATTTAATTATGTTTGAATGGGATAAAAGAAGTTTAAAGAATCAGGAGCAACTTCAAGAAAAATGGTTTTTAATTGAAGAAAAAATATCTAAATACAAAAACCTGTACATAACAACAAATGGTGATTTTGACTTTGTGAATTTTTCGACCTTTTTCTCACAAGACTTTGATGTAGATGTAAATCGAAAATACAATATCCTTCGCATTAAAAATCCTGAAGTATTAGACACTTATCTTAATATACCACCATTGCCTAAGCAATCAATTAATATCAATATAGAACTCGTTGGTTCACCAAATTTTTCATCTCAAAATAGTAATCTAAATCAAACATTTGGGGATTCAAATTTCCGTGCTAGTGATACTGGAGAAGTTGATTGGCTATCTCTACCCTTTACTTCAGTAGAAATAGATTCTATATATGAATTACTTTCTGACAATAATTTTAGTGTAAAAAAAACCACAAGCTATGAAGCTGAAGAGAAGTATGTCCGATCAATCTCGAATCCTGATATATTACACATTGCCACTCATGGATTTATTGACAGTTTAGGAACTGAAAGTAAATATGGTGTAGTATTAGCCAATGCCAATGATTCTGGATTACCAGTAAGTAATGACGGATACTTATATGCATCAGACATAGCAATGATGAATTTAGACAGTACACGGTTAGTTGTGGTCAGTGCATGCGAGTCTGCACTTTACAAGGATAAAGATGATTTGAACATTGTAGATGCTTTATTCGAAGCAGGTGTAGATCACCAGTTAGTCACCCTATGGAAAATAGATGACGAAGCTACTATGGATTTGATGACAAGCTTCTATAATAACTTAGCACAAACTCGTGATATCAGGTATAGCTATGAGTTAGCTCAGAATTTTATGAGGGAGAAATATAAAGACCCATACTATTGGGGAAGTTTTATTCTTTTGAGTCAAGACTTAAATTATTCATTTTAATTATAAATTATGATAAGATTTTTCAAAGAGATAGTATTTGTAACAACTATTGTATTACTTTATTTAAACAATGGATTATCACAAGGATTGATTATTGAAGAAGTAAACCCAGACGAGCATTTGACTTTGGATAGACAACGAGCAGATGTTATTCCTAAAATCGCATCAATAAAAAAATATGCTCCACATACTTTAACACAACAGTACTCTACTTGTGTAGCACATAGTTTAGCATCAGCGAGAACTTTAATTTATGCAAGAAATAATTCGATAACTGACAAGGATAAAGTTACTGGATATTTATTTAGTCCACATTGGATCTATTATAATAACAAAGAACTCAAGGACAAGGAATGTGCCATGGGACTTTCATTATCTAAGACCATAATAAACCTCAATGAGAATGGAATGCAATACATGGCATTTGTAGAGTATCCAGACCATTATCCATTTACAACTGTACCATTATGCGGCTTCTATCCTCCAACTATTTCTGAGGATCAAATAGAGGCTATAAATTATAAAATTGACAATGCATATTTATTAAAAAACTTAGAAGACGTAAAACTTGCAATCTCGAAAGGTATGCCTGTCGTAATAGGTATGACAATTCCTAAATCTTTTAGTAAAGCAATTGAACAAAAAGTATGGAGTCCTATAGATTCCGATACTGAGAGTCCTACGTATGGACATGCTATGTTAATAGTTGGATATGACGACTATAAGTATGGAGGATCGGTAGAAATTCTTAACTCCTGGGGCACAAAATGGGGTGATGGTGGATACATATGGATTAAATATGATGACTTTTTAAAGTATATAACTTCGCAAGTATTTGCGTTAGATGCAGAAGATCAAATTAGATTTGGAGCCACTTCTACTAATGAAATTGATTCCCTTAAAAATATTGATTTGATATTATCTGAAAAACTTGACTCATCTACCTTATCAAAATCTCTATTAAACAAGGAATATTTCCTTGATACAATTAAAAAAAGAAAATAATCTTGTTTTTTCTGGCGACATTTCTAGCCCTCTAAGTATTAATAGTGACAGTGGATCAAAAAGATATAATTCTTCTTTATCCTAATTTATCACTATTACTTTAAAAGATATGTTACCACACAATCAAGAATTTACTATTTCTGTATTATCAGAAAATAATGAAAAATACCAAATAGAGTATTATTTATCTAACCATGCTATACAGCGATCTATTTCCAGATCCATTTCACACGATAGCATTAAGCTTTCTCTGATTTATGGCAAGCCATTTTTTAAGCAAGGGCTTACATTCTATTTTTCTCAAAAGAAAAATATTCCAGAGCCACCTCTGTCAGCCATAGGATCTAATTCTGACAACATAGTTGTAGTAGCAGATGATAATTCTGGTACAATACTAACTGTATATCGATGCACAAAAGGCAATATCCACTTGAGAAAAAAGGGGAAACAACTTATGAAATATGCAGCCTAATAATAGTGAATATCAATTCCTACTAAAAGACCCAAGGTGGATCAACCGTAGAAATGAAATATTAAAAAGAGATAATGATGCTTGTAGGAATTGTTATTCTAAACAAAGCTTACATGTTCATCATAGACAGTATCATTTTATAAAATTTCTTGGGATGTTTCAAAAGCCATGGATCTATGATGATCGCTACTTAATAACACTTTGTAATACCTGTCACAGTAATGGACACAATCAATTTAAAATACCAATAAAAAGAATTTAGACATGATGAAATATTTTAAAAACATATTTAACAATAAGAAAAAAACAGATTCAATGGAATCAATTCAGCACAATGAAATCGAAGAAGAGTTGTTCGTAGATAACTCTGAGCCAGAAATGAATTCTGTAGCTAAACCCGTAAATCAAATTGAAGGATTCCTTAGTAAAAATTATAAGGAAATTGGTTTTAGAGATGGATATGCCATTCCCAAACTGATGATCATGGAAAAGTACATTTCAACTTTGACATCACAATTTCAGTTTCTGCTATCAAAAGAAATCGATAGACTGGAAGCAGAAAAATTAAAAACAATTTCTTTATTAAGTCAAACGAAAAGTCTGTCACAAGAATTAACTGACGAAATTCAAAATACGAGAGTTTTTCAAGACACTAAAATAAACTTTCTTTTAAGAGAAAAAGAAAATACTTCAATAGAAGAAGGTATAGTTATGAAAGCAATTAATAGCTATAGAGAAGGTTTTACAAAAGGTATAAATGTCTATACCGAAGAATTATTATTAATTACAAATTCAGGATTATTCACACATTTAAATTCTGCTAAACATGCTTAAACTAAGTTGTATTTTGTTAGGTACAGATTATAATGCACTTCTAAAAGAAACTGCAAAAAGTAAGTATAAAGTTTCCGTGCTTGGGACAGCACTTTTAATTCCAGTTACAATTTGGTTTTTTACGGGTTACCTATTTGCATCAGAGTTCTTCCATTGTGCATTTTTAGTTTCTTTGCTTGTAGCATGTGCTGTTGGCTCATTAATCTTGCTTATAGAGCGTTCAATTATCTTAAGTGATAGTTCTAAGCATCTTTTAATTTTTAGAGTAATACTGGGTCTCATCGTCGCCATACTAGGTTCAATATGCTTAGACGAAGTATTATTCAAACAAGATATTTTAAAAATGAAAGAATCTGTACTTATTTATGAAATGAATGATGATACAGATTACATAAAGTCTTTAAGGAATGAAGTTGCTACTTTAGACATTGTCATAGCTCAGAAAAGGGATGCTGCTCAGAATGAAGCTCAAGGAAAAAGTAGCGGCCATATGGGAGTTGGTGAAATTACCCAAATGATAAATAATCAAATCGAAGACTACAAGTCAGAGAAAAATTCCTCTCAAATGTTGTTAGATTCAGAATTGAATAAGCATAACTCACATTATTTAGATCAGATAGAACAAGTTAAAAATGGTAGTACAGATGGCGCTCTATTATATAACATAAAATCACTTTATCATTTGGTGTTATCAGATAAATTCGTGGCAGTTGTATTTAGTATCGTGTTTTTATTCTTCTTCTTTTTAGAATTCTTAGTTGTACTATTAAAGAATATGTTGCCTGAAACATCTTATGAAAAAAAATTAAGAATGCAGGAAACATTGTTAGCGCATCGCATGAGAATGATGGAAGACAGGGTGTTAAATTTTTCGCATGGATATGAATTGGATCCGAGTTATATTGAAATGCAAAAAAGTCAAGTTGGTATATTGTCATAGCGATTATACTAAAATCCACTTTATAATTTTAATAAAGCATTATAACATTTCCATAAATTATTTATTACTAATAAAATAATTATCTCAATATAGGATATGCATTTAAAATATTATATGTTGAAATAATGCTGCTCCATTACTCTATCATTATATTCACTGATTAATAGAGATAACAAATCTATCTCATCGTCATTAGCTATTTTATAATCTATCGTCAGCTTCTCTAAGGTTTCACAATATTCATCATATTGTTTTTGGTTCTTTATAAGAGTATATTTTAAATCTTTCATTTTTTAAACATATTTACTTTACACACATCCACTGCGTCATAAGCAGCATGAGTACCTACAAATTTTATAAATAGTTGGATAATATTTCAATTAGCAGATTTACTCTAATTCTCATTGCTAACAATCATCTTCCTTATAATCACCATCTGCCCTAAGTGATAATAGCTATGTTCTATTACACCTTCTATATTACGTAAATAGGTCCCATATTTTTCTATTATGAATGGACCATGCAATTGCTCATCGGTCATTGCCTTCACATAGCTTATAAATTTTTCTGCATTAGACAGAAGGCTCTTAACTAATAACTGCCATTCAGATTCATCTTCAATAGGTGTAATATCAAAGCTATACTTATCTCGTATCTCCAAGTCACCTCCTGCAAATACGTTATTCAATCCTGATAAGTAATAATTAATATGAAAGCTTAGTTCTGCAATGGAATTTAAGTTTGATATTTTGCGTAAAGCGACTTCTCTGTCTATTCCACTCAAGAATTCTTTATAGTTTGTATTAGTAACCCAGTGTCCGTCAAGGAATAATTCTCTTAGTCGAGAAGCTATTGTTTCATTTAAGTTCATGTTTTAATGCTTAGTTTTTTGATCTAAAAAAATTATTAATCTCTATTGACATTTTATCTATAGTGTCATTACTAATTGCATCAGAAAAGTGTCTGTGAATTATAAGGTTATTAACTCGGTTTATCGTTGTAATATCCATTGTCGTTTTATCAAATGATGAGATAGATTCAAAAAGGCTCGTTGCCTTATAGATTAATTTAAAATCATTTATTAAGCCCCATGCAATGAATATTAATTTGTCTTTTCTATTTAAAATTGATTCTAATTCTTGTAAATGATTTCTATTTTCTTTCGATAGTAGATGTTCTTTAAACAACTTATTATTTCTTTCCCGCCATTCCTACAGTCGGAAACCCTATTAATTCGACAAATGAAACATACTTAGCAAATTTCTTATCAAGATTAATTTTAGAAAACACTTTATGATACCTTTTGCCATCACCACTATATTATTTTAACAAGAAAGGATGATGGCCATTGTACTTATCCCAAAAAGAAACTCCATCATTAAGATATTCACTTATTAAATGGAAGTAGGGTTGTTCTTCAATATCAATTCTCCAATTTGGATCTCGTCCAACAAATATAATTTTTGCTTTATGCAGATTTGCTCCTTGATGAGGATTCTTTCTATAAATATCCTAAAGTTTTTTTGATGGATGTTTTTGATATGTCATGTTACATGATTATAAATTTATAGTTCATTTGTAATAATTATTCAATTTACGGATTTTCTACTATCGCATATCCAACATTCTATCACATTTACACCATAACATTCCCATAATAAATAGTGCATACTATATATAAGTTCTATTTTTACAGTCGATTCAAATTTGATTAATGAAGTTCGGAACTAAAGCAATCCATGCAGGCGTAGAGCCAGATCCTTCTACTGGGGCGATTATGACGCCTATCTTCCAGACATCTACATATGTGCAGGCAGGACCGGGAGATAACAAAGGCTATGCATATGCTCGTACGAGTAACCCTACGCGAGATGCTCTGCAGAATAACCTTGCGGCATTAGAGAATGGCAAGTATGGTATATGTTTTGGTAGTGGATTGGCGGCATTAGATGCGATTATGAAAACCCTATCAACAGGAGATGAGATTATCGCTACCGATGATATATATGGTGGCTCGCATAGATTGATTACGCAGTCTTATGAACAATTCGGTATTAAGGCTCACTTTATCGATATGTCTGACCCTGAGAATATCATCCCATACATCAACAAAAAAACAAAGTATATCTGCATAGAGACACCGACTAATCCTATGCTCAACATTATAGATATCAAAGCTATCTGTGATATCGCCAAAAAGTATAAAGTAAAGGTCGTCGTCGATAACACATTTGCATCGCCATATCTTCAGAATCCGTTGGACTTAGGTGCTGACATTATATGGCATTCTTGTACTAAGTACTTGGGTGGACATTCTGATGTGGTTATGGGAGCAGTCATAACTAAGAGTAAGGTGCTGGCGGATAAAATTTTCTTTATACAGAAAGCATCAGGTGCAGTGCCTGGACCACAAGATTGTTTTCTTATGCTTAGAGGTATTAAGACCTTACATGTCAGAATGGATAGAGCTTGTACTAATGCGAAAAAGATCGCTGAATTCTTAAATAATCATAAGAAGGTATCTAAAGTATATTACCCAGGATTAAAGACGCATCCCAATCATAAAATAGCCAAAAAACAAATGTCGAATTTTGGAGGGATGATATCTTTTGATCTTAAGAAAAACACCTTTGGCGCCGCTAAGAAAATACTAAAGTCTACGAAGTTATTTGCTCTTGCAGAATCATTGGGTGGTGTAGAATCATTAATCGGTCATCCTGCTTCAATGACTCATGCGTCTATACCCAAAGAGGACAGACTAAAGATTGGATTGACAGATTCTCTAATCAGGTTAAGCGTAGGCATAGAAGACATAGAAGACTTAATTGCAGATCTATCTAAAGCAATAGATAAGATATAATTTTACAAAAGACAAGTTAAAACTAATAGACATCGGCATACTATATCATATCGGAAAATTCATAAGATGGCATGGAAGAATATTCCATAAGCCAGAGAACATGAGCATGTATTATAAGGAGACGATACGTCAGATGTATGATATCGGCATCGGGTCACTTATGATCATTTTTGTGGTTAACGTATTCATAGGCGCCGTTACTGCAGTACAGTTTGTATATCAGCTCAGTGGTACATTTATACCTAAATATTATATCGGCTATATCGTCAGAGATATGACCATTATCGAATTGGCGGCGACCTTCTCTTCTATAATCCTTGCCGGAAAAGTAGGGTCTAATATCGCATCTGAGATAGGCGGTATGCGGCAGAAAGAACATATAGATGCTATGGAAATCATGGGGGTCAATACAGCGTCATACTTAGTGCTACCTAAGATTATTGCTGTATTATTAGTTATTCCATTATTGGTTTCTGTAGCAGCTATATTCAGTATCGCTGGTGGATATTTTGCTGTCATATATTCTGGATCCTATTCTCATGAAGAATTTGTAGAAGGTTTAAGATCTTTCTGGAGACCATGGAATGTGTGGATGATGTATATCAAATCTTTAGTGTTTGGTTACATACTTACATCCATTGCAGCATACCAAGGATACTTTGTCAAAGGCGGCAGCATAGAACTCGGACAAGCCAGTACACGGGCTGTTGTCTATGGTATTATCGTCATACTCATAGCTGATTATTTACTTGCAGTCATTTTAATATAAGCGCAAATGATAAGAGCTGATAATATATTCAAATCATTCGGAGATCAAGAAGTTCTCAAAGGCATCAACTTTACTTTTGAGCCTGGTAAGACTAATCTTATTATAGGAAAGAGTGGTGCTGGAAAAACTGTCTTACTGAAGCTACTCGTCGGTCTATTCGAGCCTACAGATGGTAATGTATGGTATGATGACAAAAGCCTATTTAGTCTATCAAAGAATGAATTGCTGACACTCAGAATGCAAGTAGGTATGCTCTTTCAAGGTAACGCCTTATTTGACTCTATGACAGTAGAAGAGAATATCCGTTTCCCTATGGATATGTTCACTAGAAAGACCAAAAAAGAGAAGAAAGATCGTGTAGACTATTGTCTTGAGCAAGTAAGCTTAGAGGGTAGTAATAATAAGTATCCTTCTGAAGTGTCAGGAGGTATGCAGAAACGTGTAGGTATAGCCAGAGCTATCGTACTTAATCCGAAGTACCTATTCGCTGATGAACCGAACTCAGGCCTCGATCCTAAGACAGCTATAACAATAGACGAACTACTTTCTAATATCACAGACGATAACAACATTACAACGATTATCAATACACATGATATGAATTCTGTAATGGAAATAGGCGAAAACATTTGTCTACTACATGAAGGCAAATTAGCTTGGCAAGGGAATAAAGACCAAGTATTAAATGAAACAAATGAAATCCTTCACGATTTTATTTTCGCAAGTCCTTTCCTTAAGAAACTGACAGAGAAAGCAAGAGCGAATGGAAGTCAGTTGTAATTAATTAAACTTCCCAAATAGCACATTTTGTTTTTCTTAATTTTCCTTAGACTTTTGACTTTCAATATTAATTTAACGGTGTCGCAAAAGAATATAAAAGATATCTCCTTTCAGTCGATATGAAAAATAGGTTAATGTGGCTATCTCCTATTTTATATCAAACAGAGAGAGAAAAATTCTACAAGCGGTTTTTATACCATTTAAATATTAGAATGTCGGTTATATTATAATAGAATTAGTCAATCTCTGCGTTAATAATACTCATCATAGCTACGGCTATGACTGCGTTTTTTGCCTTAATCTTAACAAATTCTCTTCTATAATCTTTTCCGACACCTTAAAATTTAAATGGTATTAGATGCCGCGACAGTCTGCTAAGATAAATCCTTCTTTAGAGCTTCAATTATTTTCGTGGATGTACCTCCTTCGATATATATTCGTAGTAGCTAATGTATAATGGCGCCTATTTGACCCCCCGAATGGCGCAAGCTGACCCCCTAAAAATGGCGCAAGCTGACCCCCTATGATTCAGGAGTGGATTTCAAAGATAATTAATAGATCCTAACCCACATTGCGCAAACTACCTAAATGAGTTGCCTCTAAAAGTTAAAGTTGGCACTAAATTGCTGTTATTTTGAGGCCTTTTGAATGGAGATGTTTCTTAAGTTCCTGTTTTCATTGACGCCAAAATTTCTGAAACTGGTTTGTAGTACACAGGGGGGTTGTATAGCTCGTAGTACATTTATTAGCTTTGCATGGTGTATTTCAAATCAAGTGGCAGGACAAATCCTAAGACCAAAGAGTACGAAGGATATTATCGAATAGTTGAAAGCTATCGCAATAATACGGGTCGAGTATGTC
>Ga0209187_1000558_pt1 | contig 60095 bp, 45 predicted proteins | sample BantaG_FD_187430 | JGI IMG/M metagenome (GOLD analysis project Ga0209187, IMG submission 187430) | Marine algal microbial communities from Bantry Bay, Ireland - BantryBay_4 metaG (SPAdes) (version 2) | ecosystem: Host-associated > Algae > Red algae > Unclassified | place: Bantry Bay, Ireland...
TAATCAGTTGTTGATTCCATTGTTTTAGAATCAAAGCCATTAAATATTTTCTATTTAATGAAAAAATACTGATTTTAATATCAACATCCAAAATGTGGATTGCCTAAATTATAACCCGATTGACCTGAGGTAAACGATTGTTTTTTGAAAAATCTCAGTTAATTAATTAAATTACCCAATTTTTCGGCATCTGTTTTGTGCTTTTCTGCCTTTTTTAAATTGCCAACAGCGAGCTCGCATTTCCACATCATTTCTTCGGCATAGGCGTAATCAAAATCTTTTATACCTTTTGGATTTGTATTGGTAATTTGATAACACTTTTGCGCATAAATGATTGCTGCTTCTGGGTTGCCAACAGCCATAAAAACACGAGCAATTAAGTACATGCCACGTTGTTGATTAATTTCGATACCAGCATATCGCCAATGTAAATTACTGGCGTGGGCATAATCAATTAACTCATAACCTTCTTCAATTGTTATTGAAGATTTTGAAAGCAATTGCCATACTTTCTGATTAAAATGAACCGCATAAAACGATGAACAGTAAAATCTAAAGTTGTTGGCTTCTTTACCATATTATTGAGATTTACTTATTCAAATATGATAAATTTTTCTGAATGTTGAAAACTGTTGTTGTAAAAACGTACAATATACTGCCCCTTTTCTAATTTAGGAAAATCAATCTGCAGGTTGTTTTGATAACTATTAATCAATATTTTGTTTGCATATAATACTTGTCCATTTAAATTTATGATTTCCATATTATAATCACCAGTCTCTTTAAAAATTAAGTTAAGTGGTAAATTGCCCAAACGAGGAGAAACAACTCCTAAATTGTAGTTTACAAAGTTATAAGTTATGGTAAACACAAAAATGTTTTGTGTTATTGTTACTGTACAATTATTTGCTGTTGTAACGGTATAGGAAACAGTATGATTACCTGGCCCTGCAATAGATGGATTGAATGCACTAAATATTACACCCGTACCAGAAAAAGTACCACCCGAAGGAAAACCAGATAAAGTAATTGGACTGTTTGAGGAAGTAACTGCAGGTAAATTAAGAATGGAAGCAGAAACATTACTGCAATCATTATTATCAAAAATTGTACAGCCATCAGAAACCGTATTTTGGTTTTCAATAATGCCTTGTGGGGTTAAATCTCTACCAGTAAAAGCAGCATAATCTGGTGGGTATTTTTCTGCACGGTAGCAATCAAAACCGTTTGAACTACCACCTTGATTAACTATATTACCTGCATCAGGATTTTGATAATGCCATACTATATTTCCGGCTGGGTCTATTTCAAAAAAGCGACCTCTAGAGGCTTCGCAAATAGTAAGGTTACCGTTGGGTTGCATATTTACACCGCTCATAAAAGTACTGTAAAAAGTAGTGCCATTTACACTACCACTCCATTCAAAATCGAAAGAAGCAGGTAAGTAAGTACCATTGCCATTCATCATATAATTGCCATTTGCATCAGTTGGTGGATCTAAAATCACCACTCTGCTCCAAGCTCCGGCAGGGCGGCCATTACCATTATCAAATACAGTAATTTTACCTGCCTGAGGTAAACCAGGGTTTATCCAATCAGAGTTATGTTGCCCAAAAAAAACGCGGTCGGCAGCAGTACCTTTATCATAATTTTGTGGATTACCATAACGGTATAAAAAATCACCTCCATTTCCAGAATTTCCACCAATGTGACTTGCAGCTTGTGTGGTTGAGGTAGAATGATCTAATATAAAAATTTCGGAACAAGAAAAGCAAGAAAGTACAATTTCGTCTTTAGCAGCATTGTAGTCTACACCGTTAAAGTGCATTTTATCAGTACCAAAACCAACTGTGTTTGGGTTATTAATATTCCACAATTCGGGATGATCGGCTACCACTCCAAAGTTGTTTTTGGTGGCGTCAAAATCTTGTATTATATGATCTTTTATTTTCCATTCCCAAACTATATTAACGCCTGTTGCTCCGCTTGGTTGTACTTCTATTATGCTTTCTAAGGCATGGTAACTATTACTTAATAAATTAGGATCTCCTCCCATATTAACCCATTCTGTTGGCGTAACTCTTTCTTCACGTATTAACAAAAAATTACCATTTGGTAAAATAGCAAGATCGGAATGTATGTATTGGTAATTAGCCCCTGGTGTCCATTTCCATAAAACATTGTTATCCCAATCGCGCATCTCAATATATTCTGCATTACTTGTAACAAAGCCGCCATAACGTATTAAGTTACCATTTGGCATTAAATAGCCAGTATAATAGGGCATATCGTCGCAAAGCCATTTGTTTACTACTTCGCCGCAATTATCAATTAGGTATGATGTGTTTGAACTTAAAGGACTAAATAAGGTATAGCCATTATAAGCATCGGCAGTATTCAATTTTAAGCCAACGGTTGGCTGAGCAAAAAGTGTTGAAAAATTTACAAGGGCGGTTATTATAATGAGCAATCGCAAACAAAACATTTCCATCTTTTTTTTGCTAAGATAGTTTTTGTATTGGGTTCATTTGTATAAATATTTTAAAATATCTTACTGGTGCAAAAGTATATGCTATCTTATAATTTCATTTTTACAAAAAGGGCTGACTAATAAAAAACCTGGGCGGCATTTTTACGATTTGTTTAGACGTCAGACATAATTTGGGCGAAAAAGAACGTTTTTGACTTCACTCAGCCAAATTTATCTGACGTCTGAGAGCGAAGCGGTCTGACTTCTTACCTCTACTGAATAGTTACCTAATCTTCATAAAACGATCTTAAAAAAATAAATATAAAATTAATGAAAAATAACATGCAATAAAACTAAAGAAGCTAACAAGCCTAAGCCTATTTTAGTTATTTGTTTGGATCCGGAGTTCATAAATTCATCAATATTTTTATAGCGAGTGTTGTACAAACTAAAGCTCGAAATAAATAAACCAATAACAATTACCCAGCCTGCCCGCACAAAGTAATTCAGACCTGGAAACAAGCCACCATATTCTATAAAACCAAAATTGAAATATGGCAATCGCATAAAATCTGATGGCTGATTATGTAATAAAATCTAACATTATTTTTAGAAATGTTATTTTTTTTGTGGTTTAATACGACTTAGCGCACTCTAAAAATTAGCCCCGACAGAAGTGGTTATACCATTTTTATGTCTGGCCTTTGAAGCGTTGGCAAAATGGTATTTGAACGGATGGCGGGACCAAAATTTCTACGAGGGAAAACCTTTTCGCTTCTAATTTTTTTTGCTAATTATTTAAATCATTTTTTATGCGATTGCCTTGAATTTAATAACCACCTATACTTTTCTGTAATTAAAAGTTATATTTTACACCAATGTTAATACCGATGGCATTGTATGAACCATCGCTAACAAGTAGTTTATGGGTTTTTTCAGGGGTGGTGCCATAATCGGTTAACCTTTGTCCGGTAAGAACCTCAATTGCAGAACTTTGTAATGTTACCCCATTGGGTAAAGTTACATCAACCTCTTGCGCATCAGCCATATTTTGTTGAATTTCATTTCTATTAACTTCATCCACAAACTCGGTATATTGATATACTCCGCCCAAGGATAGCAAAGATAAAACATCATACTGTTCTCCATCACTCATTATAGCCTCAGCCTTAGTAATTTCGGAGGTGGCTCTTTTTATCCGTAAAGCTGTAATGTATACTTCTCCAAATAAATCTAACTTGTCAGATAAGCCATACTTAACCCCGGCAACCGATTCAAAACCTATAGAAAACTGACCCTTAAATTCTGCTCTTAAATCAAAACGGTCTGCTGTAATTGATTCGTAATTTAAAATACTAAAACTTTCATTAACTAATAATGGGTCATTTGCATCCCTCCTAATATTAACCAAACCAGCAACTGGTATACATAAGCCAACTTTAGCATAAGGAGTAATTTTTCCATTACCAGCCATAAAAACTAAAGCTGGTGCTAAACGTAGGTGCCAACTTTTTGTGTAAGTGCGATAATATTTATCAACATTAACGGTATCTTGAACTAACGTTTCTGGTGAATTGAAGTAATAAGCACCTAGTTCTACACCAAAATTATCATTAAACATGTAGCCTGCTGCTACATTTAGCCTTAAACCCTGGCCTGCATTGCCATAGTAATTGGTATAATCTTGTGTAGCAATATCGTAGTTTAAACCAAAAGGCTCCGGAGTTGCAGGTACACCATAACCAAGGCCTCCACTAACATATAGTTGCGCATTTAAATACATAGTGCTCACCAATAATAGAAAAATTACTGGTGTGATCTTTTTAATGATTATCATATTAAATTTAGTTTTTATTTTAAAATTGATGTAAAACTAAATAGAAATGTGGTATTTTTTAAGAAAACTTGAATAGCTTTTAATGCTGCTTTTTTTGTGTTGGAAAAATAAACGAGTATGTTAAAAGAAAAGTTCTTAACTTATAGTTAATGAACTTCTACAAAATATTGAAGAAAAAAATCGGTTAGAGCGGTACTTTCTCATTTTGAAATTTCTCATTTTGTTTTTGCATAGAGGAAAGTCTATATTTTTAAAATCAATTGTATATTTACTTTAAAGATAGAATTGCGCGACAAGATGAACATAAACAATTGACTAAAATACAAAATTATTGATAAACTCTAAATCTTGATAATATTCCCTTTTAACGTAAGGTTGACATCTTATATTTTGCTCCAAAATTTATCTTATTTTCTTCCCAAAATATTTTTTTAATTTTTTTTCGATAAAGTATTGTTAATACCAATACAAGTTTTATATTTGCATTCCATTAGTCAAAAATGGCTAAATTATTTGTTCATTTACAATGCGAAAGTAGCTCAGCTGGTAGAGCACAACCTTGCCAAGGTTGGGGTCGCGAGTTCGAATCTCGTCTTTCGCTCTAAGTAAAAAAAGGGATGGTTTCCATTTTTTGGTCCATCCCTTTTTTTGTTAACAAATTGTTGCCCTGGTGGTGGAATTGGTAGACACGCAGGACTTAAAATCCTGTGGGCAGAAATGCCCGTGAGGGTTCGAGCCCCTCCTGGGGCACTTTAAAGCTTTGTAACTGTTTGGTTACGAGGCTTTTTTTATTGGTATGATGTGATGTTTGTATTTACATTGCTTATTTTTACCATAATTATTACAATATGTTAAAATCAATAAGCTTAGAAAATTTCTTCTCTTTTAGAGAAAAAACAACCATTCATTTAAATGATGGAGTGAATGTGTTGGTGGGCATTAATGGCAGCGGTAAATCTAATTTTATTAAGGCTATTAGGTTATTGTATGAAGGTGTTGCTGGTATTGGTTTTGAAAAGGTTTTTTTGCAAGAGTGGGGTGGGTTTGGTTCGGTGGCTAATTTTAATGGTCAGCAATCGAATGAGATTAAGTTAGTTTTGGTTTTCAATCAAAATGTATTTGATTCTGTATACGAAATATCTATTAATAAGATTAGTCACACAAACTACTATTTATCTGAACATTTGTACAAGATAAATAAGAATGGTGAAAAATTGAGTCTACTTGAAACAAAAAATGGAAATGCAAAAATACTGGACGTAAGAAGTAATGAACACGAAATATATTCTGTTAATCCAAATGAACTTGCAATAAATAAAACTGATGAGTATCTTGAACATTTTTTAGAAGGATTAAGTGAATTTAGAGTATACAGTTACTTTGACACATCTTTTAATAGCTCGATACGGCTACCTTCAAATTATAGTATTGAATGGAGGTTACAACCCTATGGAAAAAACTTAACGCAACTTTTAAATAAAATAAAAAACTATCATTCTTTAGAATATGAAACCATTGAAAAGCTAATAAAAAATGTCAATCCAAATTTTAAAGATATTGGTTTTGATATTTTGGGATCGAAATTGTACTTGGTGCTTCGGGAAAAAGGATTAGGGAAAGCCGTTGGAATAGAGCATATTTCTGATGGGACACTTCGATTTTTATTGCTACTATCTATCTTATATAACTCTGAAAGGGGTACTGTGGTTTGTTTAGACGAACCAGAAATGGGTTTACATCCAGATATGATCAATACTATTTGCGAAGGTATTAAACACGCATCTAAAAAAACTCAAATGATAATAGCCACACATTCTCCATTATTACTAAATGCTTTTGATTTATCCGATATTTTAATTTTTGAAAAAAATTCAGCAAATGAAACGGATGTCATACAAAAAGATGAAAGTGATTTTGAAGATATGGAAGACGAACTTTTGCCAGGTCAATTATGGCTAATGGGTAAATTAGGCGGCAAACGATGGTAGACGTTAAAATTGTAATTGAGGGAGGCGTTTTACCACATGCTAACGTTGATGTTTTAACCGTAAGTAACAGCGAAAAATTAAGAGAAAGCTTTTACAAATTATTTACTCAAATTGTTGATCCTTCAACTTTTAATCTCATTATTGAAATGGGTGCCGGTGAAAAGAACGCTTGTAAGATTTTCAAACAATCGGCTGAAAAGAAAAACTGTTGTCTATTAATTGATTTAGATGATAATGCAGAAACAAGAGCAGAGCGGTTAGCTAATTTTGACTTAGAAAACTATTCAGATGTTGTGTTTTTTATGATTCAAAAAATGGAAGCTTGGATTTTATCGCAACCTGAATCTATTCTGAAAGCAATGGAAAATTATTACATCAATGAAAGTAGAGGTTCATTAATTGAAGATGAAATTTTTAGTAAAGAACCTGAAAATATCGTTCATCCTGATGATAAATTAAACACCATTCTTTCAAGATATTTCTATAAAATCAAGCGTAAGATCAAAAAGAAAAAGAAATACGGAAAGCTAAAAGATGCACCGAGTTTTATTCAATATTTGGATGGCCACCAATTAAAAAACAGTTTTCAAGATGTGAAAAATTTATTTGAATATTTGCAAGAGTCTTATAAACAATAAATTTTGCTAAGTCAACTTCTAATGTCAAATTTTTTACTAACCTTGCCAGCTCTATTAGCAAAATTCAATACATAAATATCTTTTACCTAAGTTTTGTGTTGACGAAATATCTTATTGATAAAAACAGAGCAGTAGTCTAAAAAAAATCTCAACCAAAATTATATATATACATATATATATAAAATTTATCAATATAGATAAACCTTGACTTTAATAAAAAAATTTAAAAATATGTAATTTTCAAATCCATTTTGATTGATTTTGTTTCATTAAAATATCTCTAAATTCATTCAAAATCATTGCAGTTGCTCCCCAAACAACTTCATTTTGTAGGCTAAAATATGGATTATTAAAAGTACCATAGCTTAGCTTCATTTCTTTAGTTTTTATGTTGTCTGCATTTAACAAATCAGCCAAAGATACTTCAACCAAATAGGCAACTTCTTTTTTATCTAATATAAATGATGGTAAAAAATTAATGTAAGCAATGTAAGGATAAACCATAAAATTGCTTGGCGGAATATACAATTCTGTTATTGGTCCTAAAATGGAACTTTCAGATATTTTTACGCCAATTTCTTCTTCTGTTTCGCGTATTGCAGCTAGTAATGAGTTTTCCCCAGCTTCTAACTTACCACCTGGAAAACCAATTTGATTACTATGTACACCTTCATAACTTACTCTTTTTATTAATGCAAAGTATAACTGATTGTTTTTAGGATACAACAAACAAAGTACTGCTGCTTTTTTGGCAGTTTTTGAGAATTTTTCAATTATTTCAGAAAGGATGGCATTTCGAGTAGGTGGTGCCATTTTTCGTTGAGCATCAAAACCAGGAAATTGACCATTATTCAACTGGTTTTTTAAATGTTTTATTATTGTTTCGATGTGCTAAAAGTAACTTATTTTACTTGCTTTTAGACCATTGATTATCAATAAAATATAGTTCTTTATTTACTAACTTTACAAAAGATGTTGAGTTTTTTAGAGTAGCTGTTAAATCAGAACTCATTGTTGGGTCATTATCTTTTATGCTTAAAAATTGTTGATTTGCACGTTCGGCGTCTTCTAATAAAGCAGTCATATATGCTTTAGTGGTTTTTTTTGTCCATTTAGAACTGCGAAATTTATTGTTTTTGGCGTGCACATAATCATTAAATTTAGTTGTAGCATTACGCATAATTTCAGCAGCATTATTATAAACCTTAACCATACTATTGCGGTAATCAACGTTTATATTTTGTATTTTAATATCTTGCCAACGCTGCACTAAAGCATTGGGCTTTCCCATTTCTTTTGATCTGCTTAAAGCTTCTTTTTTTTGATCAATTTCATTTAGTTGCAAATATTTTTCTATTTCCTTATAGTTAGTAATAGTTCTTAAATTTTTCTTATCAATTGTTTGTTTTTCAAAACTTGTATAAGAAACTTGTTGCTCCAACAATTGCCATAACGGATCGTAAGGTATGTGGCTAAAAATGGCCTCTGTTGGGTTCATATTATAATATTCGGATTTGTACCTTTTTTCAAAAACATTTTTGTTAGTAACATAACCGGCTCCCCAAGTAGCATCTAATAAAATCCATTTATTATCTGTTTTTACAGAATTCCAGGCATGGCCTACAGAATTTAATTTTTGGGTAATTGGGCTACGGGTATAACCTGCAATAACTACAGATTGATAGCCTAAATGTGTCATAATTTCATCAAAAAGTTCTGAGTAATGTTGACATACTCCTCTTTTATTTTTTAAAACATTACTTATTCGTGATTCTTTATTTTGATTGAGTTTAACATTTTCAATACCATTTAGTTTTATTTTTTTCAATAAACTTACATCATAACTAATATTATTAGTTATCCAATCAAAAACAGCTTTTACAGTATCTTCCTCAAAATCAATACGGTTTACTATTTTTTCAATTTCACGATTTTGAGATTGCACCAGAAGGGGCAGTAGTAGCAACGATAATAAAATGATCTTCATCTAAAAAAAATATGTTTTACTTAGTTAATAACAAAAGTAAAAGGTATTTAGTTTGTTTATAACTATTTTAACAAAAATATAAATAATGTATTTAATTATATATTTTATATGAGCAATAGTCATAAAGAACTAATACCTACTACTTGAGTACTAAAATTAAAATTCATTCTTAAGTATCAAATAAAAAGTAAAATTTTGGTTTTTCTTTGGAATGAGTTTAACAATTTTGCTAAATTAGTAAATCTAAATTTTTTTTAAAATTTAACAATTATATACATTTTACTTTAGTGACTTTTAATTAATATATTTTATTAGATTTGCTATAAGTTTATTAGTTTAAAAGAGAAAATTTATTAACACATCCTTTAAAAACCAGTAAATATGAATATGCTAAAACAAATATGTGCTATACTATTTTTATTTTTTTTATACTTATCTGCTTTTTCGCAAAATGGTATTATTAGGGGTCTTGTAACAGATGCCAAAAATAGCGATCCACTACCATTTGTAAATATTTCTACCAAGGTGGGAGATGATTTAATTGGTGCTCAAACCGATTTTGATGGTAATTTTAAAATTGAGTTGCCCGAAGGAACCCACAAAATTAATTTCAGTTTTATGGGTTATGAAGCTCGTGATATAACTCAATATATAGGAGCTGGTGAATCAATTACTCTAAATGTGGAGTTAGGTACTTCTTCCACATTGTTAGAAACGGTAGTAATTTCGGAAGGTAAATATGAAAAGCCTTTAAGCAAAGTAACTGTTTCTATGGCAGTACTAAAACCTGCAACTATTGGTAGTGCTAACGATACAGAAATATCTCAATCGATAGAAAGAGTGCCAGGTGTTGATGTAGTGGATGGACAAGCAAACATAAGAGGCGGCAGCGGTTATAGCTACGGTGCAGGCAGCCGTGTAATGTTGTTAATGGATGGTTTGCCAGTTTTAACAGCAGATTCTGGCTTTCCGAATTGGGATTTTTTACCAGTTGAAAATGTTAGCCAAATAGAAATTATTAAAGGTGCAGCTTCAGCTTTATACGGTTCTGCAGCTATGAATGGAATTATTAATTTAAGAACCGGTTACCCAACAGATGAGCCAGAAACTAAAGTTTCTTTGTTTTCAGGAATGTGGCAAAACCCGAGAAATAACAATACAGGTATTTTCAAGTATCTTGATGAAGATGGAAAAGACATAAAGTACAATTATAACGATGAGGTATTAACGGCTTTTAGCAATTCACCAGAACTAACTCAAAATGCAATTGATAAAATTACCGATAGCTTAGGAATTCAGAAAAATTGGTGGAAAGGCAGATTTCCGGTTGAATCTGGTATATCCTTGTCGCACAAGCAAAAGTTTAAACATTTAGATTTGGTGTTGGGTTCTTATCTTTATTCGAGTGAAGGTTTTAGGCAAAATCAACACTCAAAAAGAGGCCGGGTAAGTGCAAACTTGAGATTTAGACCGAACGTTGAGGGCTTAACCTTTGGTATAAATGCCAACTTTATGCGAAACACATCGGTTAGTTTTTTAATATGGGATTTTGAGCCCGATAATTCCTCAGCAAATTATAACCCAGTTGGTACATATCAACTTTGGCGATCTACACCACCCATAAATAATAATGGTTTAAAGTTAACAGTTGATCCTTATATTGAATATTTTAATAATAATGGTTGGCGTTTTAAATGGTTAAACAGGTTTTTTAAAAACAATAATATTACCGATACCGGGCAAAGTACTATTTCTGATTTTTATTACAGCGAATTACAAGCCCAAAAACGTTTTGAAGAAATTAATTTTACAATTACTGCTGGTTTGGTAGGTTCATTAGCAAATTCAAAATCAGAATTATTTAATGATCCTCTTATTATAGAAGCAAAAGGAGATAGCCTAATTAGCGCATCTAACATTGCTGCTTACGTGCAATTAGATAAGGAGTTGTGGGAGAATTTAAACATATCTGTTGGAGCACGTTATGAACGCAATGCTATTGATGAATTTACTTTGAGTAATAGTGGAGCACCAACAATAGTTAAAACGCCAGATGCTGAGCCAGTTTTTAGAGCAGGTATTAACTATCAAGCAGCCGAAGCAACTTATATAAGAGCTTCTTTTGGGCAAGCTTACCGTTTTCCAACCATTGCAGAAAAATATATTCAAACCAATTTAGGTTCAATAAGCGGTTTCGATATTGGTATTTTTCCAAACCCAAATTTAGCACCAGAAACAGGTTGGTCGGCAGAAATAGGCGTAAAACAAGGCTTTAAAATTTCGGAGTGGGAAGGCTTTTTTGATGTAACTGGTTTTATTAATGAATATCAGGATATGATGGAATTTTCATTTGGAACTTCACCAGATTTAGAAGGATTATTAAGAATACTCTATCCTGATTGGGATTATGCTTCTGCTGTTGCATTAGAGGGCCCGGCGGAAGTTGGTTTTCAATCTATAAATATTGGTAGTACACGCATTATTGGTGGTGATTTTTCATTAGCTGGGCAAGGTAAATTATTTGGTTTACCAACCAGGGCATTATTGGGTTACACATATATTAATCCACAACATAAAAATTTTGATACCCTTCAGTTAAAATTGTCTTCTGCTGATTATAATATTTTAAAATATCGGTTTCAACATACCTTTAAGTTAGATGCAGAATCTACAATTAAAAAATTAGCAATTGGTACTTCAATGAGATATTATAGCTTTATGGAGGCAATTGATGAATCTTTTAATTGGATATTACCTGGTGTTAAAGCCTTTCGAGAAGAACACAATGGTGGTACTTTTGTTTGGGACGCACGTATAAGATATAACTTTACCGCTAAGTCGAGCTTAGCTTTTATTAGTAAAAATATTTTAAATAAAGAATACGCTTTAAGGCCAGCTTTAATAAATGCACCAAGAAGTTATACTATAAGATATAACCACGAGTTTTAGATATTTATTTATCAAAGAGTCATACCGTTGTTTATCAATACACAACTGTTAAAATCTGTTTTTACGGAACTTAAATGTACTAATTGTATTTATGAAAGTACTCACTTACAATATTAAATAGAAGTGCCTAAGAGATGCACTTACACATATCTCCACTACAATATGGCTAAAAAGAAAGGCAAAAAAAAAGTAAAAGGTTACAGTACAAATGAGGTACTTGAAAAAGTATTAGTATACCTAATTGGCAATAAAGATATTTGGATTTCCAAAAATAAAATTGTGCAACATTTTATAAAAAAGAAAATGTTGCGGGAACAGATATATTACGCTATTAACAAATTAGAGAAACAAGGCAAAGTATTAAAAAACAAAAGCGGAGCGTTACAGTTTAATCAATCTACCCTTACAAAAGGGCAACCAATTGTTGGCATTGTAGATATGAATAAAGGAGGCGATGCTTATGTAATAGCAGAAGGCCATACTACCGATATTTTTGTAAAATCTGGCAATATTAACCGAGCTTTAGATGGTGATACGGTTGAAATAGAACTCTTTTTGGCAAGAAAACGATCAAAAAGGCAAGAAGGAAAGGTTGTGAAAGTGATAAAAAGACATCAAACCGAATTTGTTGGAGTTTTAAATGTAACTAAATCGTATGCCTTTGTAATTCCTGATAACAATAACATACAGGTAGATTTTTTTATTCCACCCAGTAAAACAAAAAATGCAAACAACAAAGATAAAGTAATTGTAAAATTGTTAGAGTGGGAAGCCCGCAAAAAAAGCCCAACTGCCGAAGTAGTGGAAATATTAGGTAAACCTGGCTTAAACGATGTAGAAATGAAATCTATATTAGTAGCGCAAGGCTTTTCACTAAATTTCCCGAAAGCGGTATTAAGAGAAACTGAAAAATTGAACACTACTATTAACAATGAAGAAATAAAAAAGCGTAGAGACTTTAGAGAAGTTACCACTATTACAATTGACCCAAAAGATGCAAAAGATTTTGATGATGCTTTGAGTGTAAAATACTTAGACAATGGTAATTATGAAGTAGGTATTCATATTGCAGATGTAAGCCATTATGTACAACCTGGAACGGCTTTAGATGAAGAAGCACGCAAAAGAGCAACATCTGTATATTTAGTAGATAGGGTTTTGCCAATGCTACCAGAAAAAATTTCTAACGAACTCTGTTCACTTAGGCCAAATGAAACTAAGTTATGCTATGCCGCCGTTTTTGAATTAGATGCTACAGGCAAAGTATGTAAGAAATGGTTTGGCCGCACCGTTATTTATAGCGATAGAAGGTTTACCTACGAAGAAGCGCAAAGCGTAATTGAAACAGGTGAAGGAGATTATGCCAAAGAAATGTTATTACTAAATAGTTTAGCCGAAAAATTAAGAGCAAAACGGTTTAAACACGGATCAATATCATTTGAAACCGAAGAAGTAAAGTTTAACTTTGATAAAGCTGGCAAACCTATTTCAATTTACGTAAAACAGCGTAAGGCTTCCAATTTGTTAGTAGAAGATTTTATGCTATTGGCAAATCGTTTGGTGGCGACTTCTATTTTTGAAAAAGAAAAGAAAATAAAAAAGAATATTCCATTTCCCTACCGCATACACGATGTGCCTGACATGGAAAAACTAATCACCTTTAACCATTATGCGGCTACCTTTGATTTAGAGTTAGACTTAACTTCTACCAAAACTGTAGCGCACTCTATGAACAAAATTATGAAAACAGTAAATGGCACACCTGCACAACATTTATTAAGTTATATGGCGGTGCGTTCAATGTCAAAAGCAAAATATACTATTAGTAATATTGGTCATTACGGTTTGGCATTTGATTATTATACGCATTTTACCTCGCCAATACGCCGCTATCCAGATGTGTTGGTACACAGAATGTTAACCCGTGTTTTAAATAAAGATTATAACGCAAATGGTGACTCTTTAGAGAAAACCTTGATGCATTGCTCTGCACAAGAAATAAAAGCTGTTAAAGCAGAAAGAGCAGCTACTAAATATAAACAAGTAGAGTTTATGTTAGATAAGGTAGGTAAAACTTTTGAAGGAATGATTTCTGGTGTGAAACATTATGGTTTGTTTGTAGAAATTATGGAAAACAAATGCGAAGGCTTAATACCAATTGAAACTTTACCTTTTGATAAGTACATTTATAAAGAAGCTAAACAATGTATAGTTGGTATGCTTAACGATACAGTTTTTAAAATTGGTGATATTATTCAGGTAAAAGTTACCAAAGCCGATATGGAAAAGCAAAATATAGATATGGAATTGGTGGCAATTTCTGCTTCTGTTGTTGATGGGGCAATTGCTTAGCTGGATATTATTCTATAAATGGATCGGAATATAATGGAGACGTAATTAAAGTAGAGTCAGTTAAAGTATTAAGAAACGCAATTAAAGCAGCTTTTTCATCTGAACGGAAATTGAAACGTATTGGCGCACCATAGTTTGTATTAGGTGTGGCTTTTTCATAAAAATTAGCTATTCCAGTTAAGCGGTCATCTAAATTTGGGTGCGGTTTTATGTTGGTATCGTAATGTTCAATTACTTCATCTAAAGTATTAAAACGGCCATCATGCATATAGGGTGCAGTCAAGGTTATGTTTCTTAAATTGGGTATTCTAAATTTGCCATTGCCAGCACCTTCATCATCGTAAACTAAACCTAAACCGTTATTGGCAAAGTTTTCACCTTTTTGCCCTAATGTTTTATTATTATCATATTCATTAAACAATTCTGAGGCATCAAAAATGCTTAATAATAATTGCTGATCTACCTCTAAATTATGGCAACCATTGCAACCTGCTTTAAAATATAACTTTAAGCCTCTTTTTTCTAAAGCTGAAAAATTTTGAAAGTTTTTTTCATAAGCTTCATCATACTTGCTATCAGAAGAGATAAGTGAATTCAAAAATAAATTCCGCGAGTTTAGCATGTTTCGCTCTGTTATATTCTCAGCATATACCTCTTCAAACAGATCATTATAATATTCTATCAATAAAAGTTTGTTTTTTAAATATTCAAAATCATCAATACCCATACTAACGTGCTCTTTTAGTGGATCAGATTGAGAATAATAGTAATAACTATATAAATTTATGCCATATCCATTGCCCTCCCACAGCGAATTGGACTGTCTCCAAAAATAGTTGAAAACAGGCAGAGTGTTTCGATTTGTAAAGTTGTTATTGAAATTTTTGCTTAATGGTACATTATCTGCAAAAGCGTATTTTTGTATATGACAAGTTGCACAAGAAGTTGTATTGTCTATTGATAATCGCTTATCATAAAATAGTACTCTCCCTAATTCAATCTGACGGTTTCCCTGTATATCAAATTTTAATCTGTCATTATTTATAAAAATATCTCCTATTTCTTTACTGTAATCATAAGGTTCTTCTGGTAAATTAAGTATTGCCTCTATTGATGTATTGGGTACATCAATTTTATTGCAACTGATGCCAGTTAAAATTAAAGCAACCAAAAAGTAATAAAATATTTGTTTTTTAAATAATATCACAAATTCATATATTCATTAAAAGTATTAACCGTTTTATGTATATGTTAGTGCTTTTAAAATTACTGTAAGAAATCAATTCTATTATTTAAACGGATCGGAATATAAAGGTGAATTGATTAACTCATTGTCGGTTAAGGTTTTTAAAAAGGCTACTAAAGCCTCTTGTTCGTCCTTATCAAAATCAAATTTAATTGGTTCGTTTGTATTGGCGTTTGGTGTGGCATCTTCGTAAGAATTGCAATTACCAGTTAAGCGGCAATCTAAACTTGTATGTGGTTGTATTTCTTCATTATAATGTTCAATTACTTCCTCTAAAGTTTCAAAACGGCCATCGTGCATGTAAGGTGCAGTTAATTCTACATTACGAATAGAAGGCGTTTTAAAACTTCCATTTCCGACGCCTTCGTCGCTATATTCTAAATCTAAGCCAATATTTGCAATAGTGCTACCTGATAAACCTAATTCGTTTCTAAAATCATTATTATTAAACAATTCAGTCCTTTTAAAAGAAAATGATAATAGTGATTCGTTAACTTCTAAGTTGTGACAGCCGTTACAACCAGATTTAAAATATAGACTTAAACCCAACCGCTCTTGAGCACTAAAATCAGCAAAATTATTTTCATAACCTTCGTCGTACTTACTGCCTTTAGAAAAAATTGAAGCTATAAATTTCGATAATGCATCTTGTATATAAGAAGTATTGATATTCGTATTATTGTAGGCTTCAACAAACATATTGTTATAATAATCTACAAGTGAAAGTTTTTCAATTAAATAATTGTGGTCTTCTATACCCATTTCAATATGGTTGCCAATAGGTAGTAAAACCTGACTTTCTAAACTTCTAACAGAATTATCCCAAAAAAAACGATCATCGAAAGCATCATTAAATAACGGGATAGAGTTACGGAAAGTTTCTGCATCTCTAAACCCTTTACTTAAAGCGACATTATCACTAAAAGCATTTTCTTGAATATGACAAGAAGCGCAGGAAGTAGTATTGTTTACAGATAGTTTTTTATCATAAAAAAGTACCCTGCCCAGCTCAATTTTTTTATTGTGTTGCACATCAAAATCTATATTTTTTGAACCAGATAACACATCTCCAAAGTGACTACCAAATTCTTCACTATAGTTGTAAGGTGTTTCGGGTAAATTTAATAAGGCTTCTTTTGAAGTATTGGGCAATTGTGTTTTACTACAACTGTAAATACCTATTATAAAAAGCATTACAATACTTAAACTTGCTATTTTTTTGATGAAATTCATACTTGAAAATTTTATAGTTAATAATAATTTATATTTTGAAGCGTAACAAAAGATTTAGAAAAGGTATTTCATATTGTGTTTCATAGCTTTTATTTGTTATTTCTGTTCCTAAATCATCTGGAAATATTTCGGAAAATTCTTTTCTAATATCCCTGCTAAAAAGAAAGTTAAAATTTGCTTCGGTACTTAAAGATAGATTTTTTGCTACAAACCATTCGACACCACAATAAATATCAGGACCGAATTGATGTACAATATTTGTATTATTTATAATATCTCCACCATACTGTAAATTAAATTTTCTTTTTTGCTCGCTGTAAGATGTTTTGTAGATAAAACCACCCCCAACGAAAAAATTGAATTTTGGATTTAAAGCTTTGGTATAAACTGCCCCTAACCTTACACGATAACTATATTGTAATTGTTCTAAACTAAAGTTCTGATCTTCCGGAAAAAAGCCATTAATGTCCGTTCCAAATTGAAGGCGCAGAAATTTATATTTGACAAACAAAAAATAATTGGAATTGATATCATCTATATTATCGTCACTTATTAAGTTGGAAAGCAAAAATAGACCTGCTACGGCATCAATACCTATTTGCAGGCCAAGCTCTTTTTTAGGTTCTTCTTCTGTATGAAGAAGATTAGAAAAACCAGAAAAAATTGAAAAGTAAAAAAGAACAAAACATAAAATATGCCTTTTAATCATAGATATTTTTTAAGCAATATAATACATTTTTTTAATAAAAAATTATTTTTTTCTATTCACCACCAAAGCCATTTGGGTTTCTTGTTGATTAATAGCAATTCTATAAAAGTCAAAATCTTCAATATTGCTAAAGTCGGCAATTAAAATCCAACCTTTGGCGGCTCGTTTTTTATCAAACATATATAATTTATTGCCTATGCCAGAAATTATATTGCCATTCTTTAAATAAACGAACGATACCGCATCTTCAAAACAATTACAGACTGGTTTGGAGGCTCTTTTTCTTATTATAAATTCTTTAATTTGGCATTGAGTGCTATCTTCGAAAAACTGGTACGCTACTGCTTTTTTATTAGGTACTTTTTGTAAAGCGGATCCAATTTTCTGATCAATTACTATTGCTTTTTTTCCTTTCTTTTTTGCCTTTGCTAATTTGTGTGGTTCACCAACTATAAATAAAGCAATATCTTTTTTACTTAACCAAACGTGGTAGCCAATTTGGCGTTCTCGGCTCAGCATAATTTTCTTTTTATTTCTTTTTACTTCAATCGACATAAGGTGCTGGGTTTTATCCCAATCTTGCTGAACTAAGGAAATATATTTTTCTTTATCGAAGTAAGTAGGGGAGTATTCACTTTCTTCTTTAGTGTCGGTAATTTGTGTTGTTTCTCCGCTCGCTATATCATATTTATAAATGTCAGATTGATTATTTTTTCTGATAGAAGAAAACAACAAGTGGTTTCCATCTGCACTAAAATGTGGTTGATTATCGTAACCAGTTCTATCTGTAATATTGCTTAGGTTTTTATAGTTCAAGTTGTAATCTTGCAGGTTTATATCCATTAAATAAATATCTGTACTGCTTTGAGCAACTGCGTTTAAAACGAAAATAGTAAACACACAAAAAACGATTATTCTATAAAAAATCATCATTGTTAATTATTACATTTATTTTATTAGCTAATAAACTAAACCTTGCCGGAGTTTCACCTATAAATTCTCCATCGGTTTCAATTAACAATGGAGTTAAAGTATTACTAACTTCTAAAAGATTCGTTTTATAAAAATTAACTTGTTTGTATTGCTCAATTTTACCTTTGTAAAAATTACTCATACTTCTTATAACTTGGTACGGGTTTAATTTATCTACAATGGTTAGTTCAAATAAATTATCTGCTGGGTGTGCATGCGGAGCTGGCTGCATACCGCCACCAAAAAACTTGCATATTGCAACTGCTCCAAAATACAGCTTGCTATCTTTAACTTGATTGTTAAAATTAAAATTTAGTTGTTGCGCTTTGTAGTTAAACATACCTCTTAAAACTGAAATTAGATATGCTAATTTGCCAGTTTTTACCCCTTTACTTCTTAAATTTTCTAAACGTTTACTTACTGCACCACCAAAACCAATACTGGCAATATTTAAAAAATACCGTTGTAATGGTTTGCCGTTGTTTTGGCAATTTACCACACCAACATCTTGCCTTAAAATTTTATTATTTAATATAATTTGTAGAGATTGTTTGTAATTATTAACTGGTATTTTCATTGATTTAGCCCAATCGTTACCAGTACCAACAGGTAAATAGCCAATTACACAATCTTCTGCTTTTTGATTGCCAAAACTTATAATTGCATTTACAGTTTCGTTTAAACTACCATCGCCACCAATAACAATAAATTTTTTATAATTTTGTTGTAAAGCTTTCTTCACCAGCTCAAGTGCGTGAGCTTTATAGTCGGTTTTTTTACTTACAAATGAAAAATTGAAATCTTTTAATAATTGATGAATTTTGGGCCAATCTCGTTCTCCTTTCCAACCACCAGATGAAGGATTATGTAAAACAAACCATTTTTGATTTATTTCATTAGAATTACTCTCAATTTTAAACATATGTTGGTTTAAATGTAATGAAAAATTTTATCATTATTTGCGAATTCTTCAAATATAAAAACGATTTTAAAAATGCTTTTGCTTTACATTAAAAGTGAAATCTACCTTATCTTGTTTTATGTTATCTATAAAATTTTAGTGAAGTAAGTGTCTTGTCTGCACAATTTATTCAACAATCAATTTTTTTACTCCCTTGCCCCGCTCTGTTAAAATACTTATTATATAAATACCTTTTGCAAATTTTTTTAAATTTAATGTTGCCTTATAATTGGTTGTTATATTATTAAACTGCTCTGCGTAAACCATCTTACCCAAATTGTTAGTTATTTCAATAGTGGCTTTGTTGTAAGCAGCGTCAAAAGAAAGTATTGCCATTTCATTAGTGGGGTTAGGGTATATTTGAAAACCTTTTAAAATAAAATTTTCAATGCCAATTATTTCATCGGCCAAAGCTAAAGGCTGTTTACCAAAAGAAACTAAACTGGAAGCCACAATTAAATGCGGGTTAAAACCTGCACTACAATCACACTGAGGTGGCGTATTGCTTTCGCAGTTGGGGTGGTTGGGATTACATAAATCTACATAATCTTCGTAAAAACGATAATTTAAATCAACAGCATCTTCGTTAATGTATTCAGTCATATCATAATTAAACCAAGGCGCTATTGCACCTGGACACCAACCAGCACGATTAAATTGCCAACTTCCATTTTGATCGTTGCATCCATCTGGGTTAGGATTACAATCTAACCAATTGTGCTGTTCAAATGTAGCTTCCCCGTTTACTAATATGTTATGTGTAGCATCGTAAAATTCGGCAGCATTTGCGGTATTATTACGTGTACCATCGCCATACCAACCGTGGCCTGTAGAAACTAATTTTAACTTTGAAACCTCGGTGTTTGCAGGGTAAGTAGCACGCATCATTTCTACTGGTTGTAAATTAGCGTAATTACCAAAATCGTAGGTTTCTTCCCATAGTTTTTGTATGTTACTGTAAGCGTAAGCAGGCGTACCAGCTCTGTAATCTAAACTTAAATTAAATTCGAAACCCTCTGCAAAAGTGATATAAGTGATCTTAAAAGTAACCTTACCTTGCAGTATTGACATAAAGTCGGTTAAATCAATAATATGATTGCAACCTTTGCCATACGAGGTAATGTATCGTATTATTTCTATCCATTCTCCATTGTGTCCTTTGGCTTCAATTTGCGCCACTCTATCCCAGGGGTCGCAACCATCTGGTGAGCAGTTAACATCCAACTTTCCAATAATTTGATCGTAAGCTCCCAGGTAAGCTGGCAGTTCTGCTTCAACTATTCCTACCGAAACCGAACCATCTAAAACCATATCTTCAATAGCAGTAGCTTTTATGTCTTCTGTACTGTTTAATAACTCAATTCTAAGATTATCAAAAGCTTTTGCCTCATAATTATTTTCTGCTATTGCAATTACAACGTGATCGCCAAAATCCGAAGGTTGCCACCAGGCGGTGTAATGTCCATTGCCCCAATCTTTGGCTTCTACTATTTTATCACCAATTTGAAAATAAACTTTAGCCACATTAAACAAAGCCGGATAATCAATTGAAGCCACCGCCGCTAATTGTATAGGCAATAGTTCTGACACATAAACTTCTCCTTCTAACGGATTGCGCATTTCTACAGTAGCTAAAGTGTTTTGCGGGTCGAGTATCTGAAAAGTTTGCACAACATCAACAGCTGCTTCATAAGTATCGTCACCAGCTTGCGAAGCCACTACTGCTACTTCACTAGCTTCACCTGTTAAAGTTATTGTATTGCCAGTAATAGTTGCCGGACCGGATGCTATAGAAAAACTAACTGGCAAACCAGAAGAAGCTGCTGCCGAAATTTCGAAAGACCCGTCAGAAGTTAAAACATCGGGCACAACAGCAAAGGTAATCGCCTGAAAGCCCAAATCTAACTCTCCAACAAAATTAGAAGTAGTTCCACTTAAAGCTATGTTGCTTAAATTAGCATTTCTGTTGGGCGCGTCTACCTCGCTAATAGCCGCCATTATCGAACTGTTATCTTCTTCCGGCACACCTTGATTAAACTTGAAATACAATTCCAAGCCCATTTCGTTGCCTTGTAATTCGTTCTGCATCATATCCTTAATATCATCAGCTGTTAAAGCCTTGCTCCAAAGTGTAACTTCATCAATACCGCCACCATAATAAAAATCGCAACAAGTAACTACCGACTCGCCAATAGAAAAATCAACAGTAGCATCATTAAATGCGCCGCTTGCTGTTTCCGATCCTTTCAGTTCTCCATCAATGTATAACTCAATGGCAGTACCCGTAAAAACAAAAGCTAAATGTTGCCATTGTTCAGGCAAAATAGTAAACTGTGGTGTTTTAATTTCGTAAAAACTGTTTTTCGGTATCCACCTGCATTCCAAAACGCCGTTATCTAGCTGAATTACGTAAAACTCATCATCGCTTGCTCCTCTAAAATCTAACATGCCCTGCCCGTAGCGCAACTCATCCGTATAAAACCAACCCGCCATAGTAAAACCAGTTGCGCCCACCAAATACTGCGAAGCATCTGGCAAAACAACGCTATCGTCTTTACCATCTAAATGTAAATATTGATTAGTCTGTGCCGCAACATTGCAAACATTGGTAAGCCCCCAAAAATAAACCCAACAAAAAAGTAGTACGTAAACCTGTTTCATATTATTTAAAATTCATAATTATTTTTTTGTAGCGAAACCGAAATTTTTCAATTAGATCAACTCCCCGCTATCCGCTCAAATGCCATTTTTAATCAATGTGTTGAAACCCATTAAATAAAAATGCCATAACCGCTACTATCGGGGCTAATTCAAAAACCTCAGTACCCTGCAAAACATTTACAATATATGGTATTCTAATTCATTTTTATAATCTCAGTTTACTAAGGGTGAATGTTCCATTATAAGATTGCATAAAAATTTCCCACCACTCCAAGTGAACCTGTTCACTTGTGTGCATATTATCCATTTAAGTTGGATTTTATTGGATCGTTAGCTAAAAACAGGTGTCACCCTTACTCCATCCACCAAACTTTCACCTGCTCAGAGTCTTCACCCATTTTAGAAACTTGTTCAGCATAATTTTCGGCGTTATTTATTCCTTCTGAAGGCGGATATGGAAAGCGGTAATGTTGAAACGGTTGACCTTCGTCTGGCGTGTTGGGTGTTTTGCCTGTTCTTCTTAACAAACTGTAAGCTTCCCAGGGTTGGCAAAAAGTGGCGACCCAACGTTGACTGTATATTTTTTGTAATGGGTCTACGGCTTCCGTTATATTTAATTTTTGGTGATTGGTTAAAGCAAACATTTCACCTTGTGTTAAGTCAGCAAAGGTTTGTGTAGCATTTTGCCATATGGCCGAATTGCTTCTAATGCTTTGCCAAAAGCTAATTGAAGCCACTATACCCAAATTATAGAAACTACTTGCTGTAGAGGCATCTGAGGAATTACCCAAAACACCCAAACCTCTTTGATATACTTCTGCCAGGCAAAAATAAACTTCGGCGGCAGTCATTAAAATTTCAGGTACATCTTCTTCATCTCTAATTAAGTAATAGTTAATTGGTGCATAAATATTAGCCTGGCCTTTAAAAGATGGATTTGCATCGCGAATAATAGCATAAGGGCTGCCGCCCGATTCAGGCGTATTTGCATCAGGTAGTTGAGGGTAAACCGTCCAATCTCCAGCATTATTATTTTCAAAAAAAATGAAGGCACGAGGGTCAATAATGGCAGCCAAACCTTCTCCATCTGCTAACTCGTTCCACATAGTTGAACCCAAACGTAAACCGCTGTTAAATGGCCCGGTATTATTAAAATAACCAAAGTGAGAGCTTGTACGAGACCAGGCTTGTTTCGCAGGATGCATTAACACATCTTCAAAATTTTGTATTAGAGGTAGATCATTATTAATAATTTCTTGTAAAATAGGTTTAGCAAATTCAGAATCTTTCTCTACCATTCTAAGCGCATGTTTTAAGCGCAAAGAGTTAGCAAATTTCAGCCATAAAAAAACTTCACCATCAAACAGAGTATCAAAATTGCCGAATGATAGATATGGAACTCCAGCCAAAGTTGTTGGGTTGCCAGTAGCCACCATATTGTTAGCTGCCCAATTTAACTCTTCTAATAAAAATTTATAAATCTCTTCTTGCGCATCAAAACTAGGTCGCAAAAATTCTAAACCCTGATAAGCTCTGCCAGCATTAAAAAATGGAATGTCACCAAACATATCTGTCATTTTAAAAGTTTTGTAGGCAGTAATTATTTTCAACATCCCTTGTAGGTTGTTTAAAGCTTCGGGTTCGGTAGTTGTTTCCATTTCAATAATACGATCTTCAATGGCTCGTATGTGTGCCAGGGCTTCATAATAGTTTCGCCAAACTACTTCGGTACCAACCGAAAATGCAGGAAAAGAGGAACGACTTAAAGCTGCCTGTTGGGTAATGGCATACAAGGTTTCATTGTTAATGTACAACTGCTCTTCATTACTCATTTGTAAAGAAGCCAATACCGAATTAAACAAAGCTCCAATGCTAGTTTCAGTAGGGTCAAATGGATTTTGATTAATGTTTTCAAAGTTTTTATCACAAGCAACTGATGAAAGCAAAAATAATAGAATCAATGTTCCGAAATATCCTCTGAAACGACACCTCATGTTTTTAATCTTATTCAAAATCAGCATACAATAAATACTTTTTACGCATCTTTTTATAAATGTCTAAATCCGCTTGCCAGGTAGCTCTAATTTCCGCTTCGCTTAGGCCTTGTTTAATTTGTTTTTGTAAAGCACTTGTACCAGCCAGTTTATCAAAAAAGTTATTGGTTAAAAAAAAATTATCCTTGTCGGGGAAGGTATTGTACAAATCGATTAACAAACTCAAGCTAAGTTTTTGTTGTAAGAAAAGTTCTTTTTTATCCAAAGCACTCAAATCAAATCCACGGCAAAGTTCATTTTCTAATTTCGGGTATTTTGCACCTTCGTTTTTTTGTGGCGTAAAAGTATAAGGCATTTCTTTTAAAGCCGGATGGCCAATTACTTGAAATTGTTTATCTGTTCCGCGGCCAATACTTAAAGCTGTTCCTTCAAAAAAACATAAACTTGGGTAAAGTAAAATACTGATAGTATTAGGTAAATTTGGCGATGGTTTAACTGGTAAATCATAACCAATATTGTGATTATAATTAGGTGCCATAATAATACTCAATTTACATTTTTTACCATCTTTTAACCAGCCTTCGCCATTAATCATTTGTGCTAACTCGCCAACCGTTAAACCGTGTACAACAGGTATTGGGTGCATTGCGACAAACGATTCAAATTCAGGAGCTCTAACTGGTCCGTCTACATAATGCCCATTTGGGTTAGGGCGATCTAATATTAACAGCTCAATATTATTTTCGGCAGCAGCTTCCATAATATAATGTAACGTGCTTATGTAGGTGTAAAACCTTGCGCCAACATCTTGCATATCAAAAACCAATAAATCAATACCTTTTAAAGCCTCGGCACTTGGTTTTTTATTGTCGCCATACAAGCTAACAATAGAGATGTTGTTGTATGTGTCGTTATGTACTTTTTCGCCAGCATCTGCTTTACCTTTAAAGCCATGTTCTGGAGTAAAAATTTTGCTTACTGCTATATTTTTTTGTGTAAGAAAATCAACCAAATGCGTTTTACCAACCATTGAAGTATGGTTAACCACTAAGCCCAATTTTTTGTTTTCTAAAATAGGTAAATATCTTTCTGGAAAAAAAGCAGCAGGTTGGGGTGGGGGAATGTTAGCCTGAGCTTGCTCTTTTTTTGTTTTTTGTTCTGCTTGCTTTTCAGCATTATTATTACAAGCAAAAAGATTAAACACACTTACCGAAAGTAAAAATAAAAAGAAATATTTTTTCATAATTGGTTTAGATATTTATGGTTATTAAAGTTTAAAAATGAGTCTTATTTTATTTTTCAAAGCACCAAAATAATCAAATTTAATGTAAGCTAAGTTTTGTTGCATAAGTTCAACGAATCAAATAATAAAATACCTTAAACTATTCTATCTAAACTTTTAAAATTATCATTTTTACCTAAACCTTACATTTCTTCTAAATTTATTTTCAACCCTTTACCATTTGCCACAACATGTGCAAGGCATAATTAGCAGTTAACAAAATATTTTTATCACGATCTAAAGGAAAAGTATACATTTTAGATTCAACTTTATTTTTTGAGGCGACTGCAATCCAAACTGTGCCTGCGGGTTTTTCTTCGCTACCGCCTGTTGGGCCTGCAATGCCCGATACGGCAATAGAATAATCACTCTGCAATACCCCAATTACATTTGTAGCCATTGCTTCAACCACTTCTTTCGATACTGCTCCAACACTATTAATTAACTCCGCATCAATATTTAAAACATTTTGTTTTATAGCATTACTATAAGCCACAATTGAACCATTGTAATATGCCGAAGAACCAGCAACCTGAACAATTTGAGCCGCAATTTGCCCACCAGTACAACTTTCAGCAGTTGCTAAAGTAAGCTTATGTTCTATAAAATATTGTTGTAGTGCTTCGGTTATTAAAGCCTCATCAAAACCATATTGATAATTGGGAAGCAATGCGCAAATTTGCCTGGTGTATTTTTCAATCTCTATATTTAATAACACTTTATTTTCGCTAATGCCGCTAAGGCGCAATCGTAAAATACCTAAATTTGGCAGATAGGCTAACTTAATATGTTCTGGTAAATCTGCTTCAACAGTTTTAATTTTTTCTGCAACAATAGATTCACCTAAACCTGCTACCATTATAGTTTTATGCACAATTACGGGTAATGTAAACAACTTTTGAAAGCGTGGTAAAATGCGATCTTCCATCATACCTTTCATTTCGTATGGCACGCCCGGCATAGCAACTATTATTGTATTTTCATAATCCCACCACATACCAGCAGCTGTACCTTTTTTGTTAAAAATAACTTTGCAATTGGCAGGCATATAGGCTAAATCGGCAGTTGATTGTAACAAAGGCCGCCCACGTTTTTTAAAATATGTTTTCAGCATTTCTAAAATTTCTTCGTTCAATACCAACTCTGTATCAAAAAACTTAGCTAGTGTTTTTTTGGTGATGTCGTCTTTAGTTGGGCCTAATCCGCCAGTTATTAAAACTATATCAGCTTTTGAAACAGCAGTTTGTACCGCTTTTAAAATGGCATTTTCTTCATCAGTAATTGTTATTACTTCTGTCAATTTTATGCCTATTGAGTTTAGTTTTTCGCCCAGCCACGCAACGTTGGTGTTTATGGTTTGTCCTATTAATAACTCATCGCCAATAGAAATAGCTACTGCATTGTATTGTTTCATAAAAAATAATAATGCTGCAAAATACAATAAGCCTTTAAAAGCATCAATTCATTTTTGTAAATTTGTTTTTAATATTAAAGAAGTTTCTTTAAACAAACTTTAAAATAAATCATCTAACTAAAATGATTAACAATCAATTAAACCGTTTTTTTGCTTTCGCTGTTTTTTTTATGATGCTTAGTATTAGCATTAATATTAAAGCTCAAAATATTAATTACTATACAGATCAACTAGGCTTTTTCAAAGTTTTTGATAATGGTGAAATTCATCAAATTGAACATCTGCCTGTACAGCGTATAGTTATGGGTGGCAATTATCTGTTTTATCAAGATAGTCAGGAAAATTTAATTTACTATTTTAACGGAAAAAAAGAAAGAGTTACCCTAAACTATCCTGACCTGTTAACACCTGCCAGAAACTTTGCCATTACAAATTTAGGGGGCGGCATTAATGTATTTTATGAACAAGATTTGACTAATTTAATTTTAGCAAACCAAGTGCCCGATTTAGAATATGGCGATAGTATTATTGCCTACATTAATTATGATGGTTATTTAAATGCTTTTGTAATGGGCGAAAAATATGAAATTGAAGGCCCGTTTGAAGGTAGATTAACCCAAAATGCAAATTATAAAGTGAGCAATAATTCGTTAGCTTATATTGATTTGGCTAACCGTTTACAACTTTGGTATGATGATGAAAAAACAGAAATTGAAGATATAGTAAGTAACTTTTGGGTAGGCAATAATCTGGTTGCTTTTGTTGATGAATATGATGATTTTGTAGTATACGATAAAACAGATTTTATAACTTTAGAAGAATATCCACCTAACAGAGTAATGGTTTCCAATAATTTTGTGGCTTATATTGATGATGACGATCACTTTAATATTTATTACGATGGTGAGGTTGAAGAAATTACTACAACACCTGTTAATATTGTTACTTTTAAAGATGATGTAATTGTTTGGTTAGATGAAGTTGGCTTTTTATATTATTGGCAAGATGGCAAAAGCGAATTGTTAGAAAACGTTACCCCAAATGACATTAAAGTAGATTTTAATAACATTGTTTATACGGATTATGATAACCGTTTAAAAGGCGTTTACAAAGGCAAAAAAGTAAACTATACCGACGAAATTGTGGAACTTTTTGAGTTAAACGGCAATGTTTTAAGGTATCAATTTAACCAAAATGAAATATATTTTTATTGGAATGGAGAGACGTATTGAATTTTAATTATGAGAACTTAAATAATTACATATTGCTTAAAAACTATTAACGGTTTTCACTTTCTAAAATCTTTGTTTTAAGCTTTTCATTCATATTTTCAATGGCTTTGACTTTGTTTTCAAGTTGGTCAATCTTTTCCATTGATTGCTGTATTTCAGTTTCTAATTTCTGAATTCTAGCTTCCTTATTAGGATTCATATTACATCCAATGAAGAAAGCCGTTATTGTAATAATTCCAAGCGATTTTTTCATTTTATTCTGTTTTAATTTTTATGCTATCCTCAAATCAGATTTTAATCAAATATTTTTCACAGCTTTATCTCCTACTAAACTATGCAATTTAGCAATCAAGTATTTTAAAGTTGTTAACTTTTGTAGTTCGATATTTTTTGGCTTACCCAAAGAAAAATAGCACTCAATTGCTCTAAGTTTTAATTCAATTCAAAATTTCCTTCTATTTTCGAATTATTATCAATCAATTCATTAATGATATCTAATGATGATGTTTAATTCCTAGATGTTTATATATGTAATCTTTATGAGAAGAAGGTATCTGAAAATTTGTAATTACAAAATAGGCTAAATTTTCAAAAGCTTTTAGTATTAAATTATCATCTGGTTTTTTCAACCCAATATTTGTAAGAATAAATCTAATATCAAATATTTGTAAAGATATAATTTGATGATTTTTCATTTCGATTATTTTACTTGTTACTGACAACCCAAATCAATACTTCCTATTAAAAATTTCAGTATACAAAACAGCATCTACCGCATCAAACTCAAAAGTTTTTAGCTTATTCTTTATTTTAACTTTCTTTTTAACCTTTAAAGCTTGTTGCATCTTTTGCTCTTCAATTTTTCTACTAATAGTGCTTTTGGCTTTAGGTTTAGCTGTAGCTTTATACAACTTTGGCTGAACTTTTTGTTTTCTTGGTGCAGGTTTTTTTGCTTCAAACTCTTTTAAAACTTCATCAAAAATGCTTTCAAAAGGGTTTTTCTTTTGCTTCTGTTCTTGTTGAGAAGTCGACCTTTTGCTAACCGGTTGTTGTTGTCTGGTATTTACATTTGGAATATTACGCTTTTTAAAGATAGGTTTATTTACTGGTTTTGCAACTGGCTTTGGTTGCACTTGCGGCTTATTTACTGGCTTTTGAGCGGCAGGCTTAGGCTTTGGTTTATTAGCCACGGGCGGTAAAGGCTGCTGCTTCTTTTTCTTACTTTTATTGGAAGAAGTAAAAACAGAAAATAATATATACGCAATAAAAAATAAAAACGGGAGAATTTCTTCCATATCAAATCTATTAATAGAACTAACAATTTACAAACAAAATAATTCCCCTCAAACTTTATTTAATAAAAAATTCACCACATTAACATTATCAGCAAAATCGTTTAAGCTGGGTTGCTGGCTTTTTCCAAAAGCAATGGCCTTATTAATTTCGGGCATTTCACTTACTACACATTGTATTTCATCTTTTTTAAAATCTAAGTAGTGCTGTATTTCACCAGTATTTTCATAGGTTTTAAAATGCAAGCAAGATATTGGCGAGGCAATATTTTCGTTTTCTAATAACAAAAGGTTTTCACTCGCTTTGTGCGATGCTCCATTTATTAACAATAAAGAATATTGATAATCGTAGTTGTTTTTATATTTATGTTGATTTTTTAGTTTAGGAAATTCATCTTCAAAAATTTTCAATAAAGAATTGAAATCATAATCTTTTGGCACTAATACTTGCGAAACATTTCTACAACCCAAACCAAAATAGTTAAAAATATCTTCACCCAAATTTTTTATTGCTGTTGCTTCTTCGTTACCACTAAGCACCGCAATACTATTTCTATTTTTTCTAATAATGTTTGGGTATTTTGAAAAATAATATTCGAAATAGCGCGAGCTGTTGTTGCTGCCAGTTGCTATAATTGCATCAAAATTGTGCAAACGTTCTTCTACAGCAATATAATCTTTCCAACGAGGTTCAAGCTCAATTAGTTTGTTTATTACAAATTTGCTCAAAAACTCATCTTTACTAGAAAGCTTTAACTGGACTTTGTTTCCTGTCAACAAAACATACAACAAATCTTGAAAGCCTACCAACGGAATGTTACCTGCCATTACCAAACCTACAATTTTAGGTGCTTTGTTCTCTGTTGGAATTTTTTGTTCTGCTGCAAATGCAGTTAATGCCGCTTTGTTAAGATACTTTTCTTTTATAGCCAATAAAGCACTTTTTACGTTCTCGGCGGTAAACCAACCATTATGGTTAACGGCGTTATTTATTACAAAATGAATATCATCTTTATTGCTGCTAATTGCTTTACCAAGCAGTTCAAAACTATTTATACGATCATTTAATTGCACAATGAAACTATTTTTGTTGCGAAGGTGTTAAAAATTTTGTTCTTTTACATTTTATAACAACAAGAAAATAATGGCAATATTTATAACCGACGAATGTATTAACTGCGGAGCTTGCGAACCGGAGTGTCCAAACAATGCAATTTACGAAGGTGCTATTGAGTGGTCAGTTGCTGATGGCACATCAGTAAAAGGCAATTATACGCTGGAAGATGGCTCGGAAGTGCCTGTAGATCAGCGTATGCCTGCCAAAGAAGAAGATTTTTATTTTATAGTGCCCGATAAATGTACCGAGTGCAAAGGTTTTCACGAAGAACCACAATGCGCTGCCGTTTGCCCGGTAGATTGCTGTGTACCCGACCCCGATCGTGAAGAAACAGACGATCAACTTTTAGCGAGAAAAGAAAGATTGCATTTATAATAGAGCAAATAAATTATACAACTGCGGCCAGTAAAAAGGATTTATTGGCCATTTTAAAATTGCAAAAAAGCAATTTAAAAACTTCTGTTTCTAAAGAAGAAATAAAAAGTGATGGCTTTGTTACAGTAGTTCATAATTTAGAATTACTAAAAATAATGAGCAAACTTGAACCTCAATTTATTGCTAAACACAAAGGTGATGTTGTTGGTTACGCCTTAAGTATGCATTCTTCTTTAAGTGAAAACGTACCAGTTTTGCAACCGATGTTTTATAAAATGAACGATTTAAAATATAATGGTCAGGTGCTGCAAGCAAAACATTATTTAACAATGGGTCAGGTTTGTGTGGCAAAAGCATATCGTGGTAAAAATGTGTTTTCTAATTTATATGAAAATATGTTTAATGTTATGCGCAGCAAATATCAATTTATTGTAACCGAGGTTTCTTTAAATAATACCCGATCAATAAGAGCGCATCAAAAGGTGGGCTTTGAAGAATTATTAAATTATAAAGACGAAACCGATCATTGGTCATTAATAATTAAAGCTTTGTAATTTTGCAAATGAAGCACTTCATCTTTACCTAAATTATACTGTTCTAATTTTTTACCAAATACCTTTGGAGCTACTAATCCACTTTCCCATAAAGTTTCACTTTTTATAATAACGGCTTCATTCCAATAATTGCCATCAATAAAATGTTGTAAAGTTGTAGCGCCACCTTCTACTATTAATGATTGAATGTTTAGCCTGCCTAAATGTTCTAAAATTTGCAATATCACTTGGCTGCCAGATTGATTATCGAAATTAATTTTTACAAAAACTATCTTATCATTTTCCTCATGTTTTAGTTTATTAAAAATGATAGTTTTAACCGAATTATCAAATATGTTATAGCCTTTTGGAATTTCTAAATTTTTATCAATAATTACTCTTATTGGCGACAAACCAAAATCGTAGCGTGTATCTAATTTCGGATTATCAATAATTGCAGTACGTTTTCCTACTAAAATAGCTTGATTTTGAGAACGAATTTTATGGCTTAAACGAGTGGATAGTTGATTGCTAATCCATTGTTTGCGATCATCATTAAGTGTAAAAAAATCATTTTGTGTTTGTGCATATTTTAGTACAACATATGGTAAATTGGTTTTATTATGATGAAAATAACGCCGATTGATCCATTCACATTCCTCTTTCAATATATTATTAACCACTTCAATTCCAGCATCTTTTAATTGCTTTATAGCTTTCCCAGCCATTTTAGGATTAGGATCTTCAATACCAATAAATACTTTGAGTACTTTATTTTTCATAATAAAATTAGTGCACGGCGGCGTTTTACCAAAATGCATACAAGGCTCTAAACTTACATACAAAGTACTTTGGCTAATATGTTGTTGATTTTTAGCCTCTACAGATTCTATACAAACAACTTCTGCATGCTTACCTCCAAAGGCTTGTGTATTACCTTCTCCAATAATTTTATCTTTATAAACCAATACCGCTCCTACGCTTGGGTTAGGTGCAGCTTTTCTTATGTCTTTTTCTGCCAGTTGCAGGCATCGCATCATAAAATTTTTATGTACTATTGCAGCATTCATTATGTGCAAATTTATTACAACATTTATTATTAATGACAATAGCAGCAATTAAGTTATTTTTAAAAGATGCTTTAGAGGCTCAACACTCTTTATTAGCGATACAAACTATTTTTAATTGTTTGGCAGAAAAGCATTTACAACTAAGCCCCGCAGCAGCCAGCTTAAATGCAGGCAACCTAATTGATGCAACTATTTTAAGCAAAATAAAAATTGATATTGAAGCTATTAAACATGGAAAACCTTATCAATATGTAATTGGTTATACGTGGTTTTACAATTTAAAAATATTGGTTAATGAGGCTGTTTTAATTCCAAGACCAGAAACAGAAGAATTGGTAGATTGGATTGTAAAAGACCTTTCGGATCAAGTTACTACTTTAGATGTTTTGGATATTGGAACTGGCAGCGGCTGTATTGCTTTAGCTCTAAAAGCCAACTTAAATGCTAATGTTAGTGCCGTTGATATTAGCAAAACTGCCCTTAAAGTAGCAGAGCAAAATGCAGCTAACAATAAACTAAATATCCATTTTGAGCAGTTTGATGTATTGACTTATTTACCCAATAACCAAGGTCAGCAATACAATGTTATAGTTAGTAATCCGCCATATATTACTTTAAAAGAAAAACCTTTAATGGATAAAATAGTTACGCAATATGAGCCCGATTTAGCCTTATTTGTAACTAATGAACAACCACTTATTTTTTATGAACAAGTTGCACGTTTTGCGCGCCAATACCTTAAACCAACAGGTACTTTATATTTTGAATTGAACGAAAATTACGCCGAAGAAACTAAAACCCTAATTGAAAAATTTGGCTTTAAAGATGTAATTATAAAGAAGGATTTACAAGGCAAAAAAAGGATGTTGGGCGCACGGTTTTAGAAAGCATTAGTTTCTTGAGTTTGATAATTGAAGGCATTAGTTTTGGTGGGTTTATTGCTTTGAACTCTCATATTTATTTACTTTTGCTTTCTGACTATAGATTTTAGTGTAGTGCAAAAACGAAAAAGATTAAATATATCACCTATTTGCATTTTAAGATAGTATCTTATATTAGATTTTTCATACTACAATACAGATATGATGCAATTATTCCTAAATCAATTCATTCAAATAAAACGTTTACATTTAGTTTAGGATAATGTCTTTAAACTTTAGTTGAAAGGGCTAAACTCTTTGTTAATGAAAAATTCTCCTTCGGCTTTTGAGCCAGTTTGCAGGGCTTGTATTCGCCAATAATAAACACCTGGATGTAAATTATTATCTTCAATATTAATTTTTGTACCTGTTGATTTTTCTTCTAACTCAACTTCAACTTTTGCTGCTTCTTTTCCACTTTCAAATAAACTTAATAGTAGTTTATCGTTTATGGCTACAGGTTCATTTAGCTTAAATTCTATTTCGGTAGTATAATTTTGCTTGTCTGTTGGTGCTTTTACTTTAAATTCACTACTCATTAAAGCTACCTTGTATTCATATGGTGGTTTTGGGCTAAACCATTGTTTTATTTTTTCTTCTACAGCGCTCAGGCTTAATGTTTTCAAGTTTTCAAATTTGTTTACTAATTGGCTTAATTTCAAATTGGTTTTAAATTTATTTAGGTTGATGCTGCTTTTATTTAAAGCAACTTTGCTTTCTTCATAATCAAAATCATTTTCATTAACATAGTAAATTAAATCATTTACAATTTCTGCATAAAATCCGTTACTTTGAAGAAATAATTCAAAGTTATCCATTTCATTTGTACTTAGTTTGTTAAAAAGAAATTTCAATAAATATTCTATTGTTAAATTTGCAGATGTATATACTTCCATACCTTAGCTCTTTGCAGCTTACGTGTAATTTGAAATTTTAATGTTCTTATTTTGTCTCTGTATTTTTCTATTGTTTTATTACCTAACCCTAAGTGCTTTATTAAGTTAGCTGTTTTCATTCTATAAATTTCTACTACATCATAATTGTTAAGTTTTTCATTGTAATTTATTTGGTGTTGTAATAATTGCATTTTTTCCATTTCTAAATAATGCCAGTCATTTTTTTTGAGAAATATATTTAAAACTACAATTAATTTAAAATGATCAGATACTTTTTGCAAACAAAATATTTTAGTAATTTCTAACTGCAACGCAGTAAGGTTGGCCGTTTTCATTAAACATTGTTCTTTATCGGTAGTATAATCTTTTTGCCAAAATGCTTCTTTTTTTTCAATAGAAGTAAAATCAAACGGTTTGGTTTTGCTTTTCATTTTTCTAATTCTATCAATAACTTCAAAATCAACAGCTTTTATAAAATATTGAGTAAAACCGTGCTCTCCAAACTCTTCCAATTTATTTTTACTGCATATATATATTCTTTTTTTTATGAAAAAATTAATTAATACATCTTGTATAACATCTTCCTCATCTTGCGTATTAAAATTTTGTGAAGTTATAAGTTTGTTGGTTTTTAATTTAAACAATCCCCTTATGGTATTTGCAAAATTAACCAAAGCCTCTGCAGCTGCATTATTATCATTGGAGCAAAATTTTTTAAAAAAGTCTGTTTCTAACATGTTAACGTAAGCATTTCAAAATAATCACACTATTAAAATTTAATTTTAGGTTTTAAAATAATTAAGTGTTTTTTTCAATTAACTCGTAAACTTCATCAACTAATTTGTTGGGTGATTCAGCAGCTTCAACTGCTAATTGGTCGCAACGCTCGTTTTCTGGGTGATTGTTATGACCTTTTACCCATTTAAATTTTACCTGATGTTTACGGTATATTTTTAAAAAGCGTTTCCATAAATCGGGGTTTTTCTTTTTTGCAAAGCCTTTTTTTTCCCAGCCAAATACCCAACCTTTTTCTACAGCATTTACAACATACATTGAATCGGTAGTAATTAAAACCTCTAAATTATCTTTTGTTAAACTTTCTAAAGCAACAATTACGGCTAATAACTCCATACGGTTGTTAGTAGTATAACGATAGCCTTGCGAAAGCTCTTTTCGGTGCTTTCCAAACTTTAAAATAACACCATAACCACCTTGGCCAGGGTTGCCTTGTGCGGAGCCATCAGTAAATACTTCTACTATCATACAACTAAAATATAAATTATGTAAACAACAACCTATGTTTGGATAACATAATCATTATTATAATAAGCTTTACAAATATATGAAATTCATAACAACACAATTGCCCCCCGGTTTTTAACTTGCTCATTTACATTATTGAAAAATATTATAATTGTGCAATAAATTTGGATCATCCTTTAAAAAAGGAAATTTTTTATTAACTATTATTGATAATTTAAACAAAAGCACAAATGGCATTGATGGTCTGCTGGGTTATCAATTTTTTAAAATGTTGAAAGGTAGTTATCAAATTTCGAAAATACGAATTACAATTTATAGGAAAAAAATCTGCAATCAAATAATATTTTTTGTAATTTCGAGAAGTAAAGAAAAACTAAATGGAAATTATTATTAATTATTTTACAAGCATCCCTTCCGAAACAAGAACTTTAATGCTAATTGGTGGTATTGTTTTATTTTGGATACTCGAAGGTGCATTACCATTATTTTCATTTCAATACAAAAAATTACGGCACGCAGGTATAAACTTGTTATTAACCACAATTCAATTATTAATAGGTTTGCTATTTGCTGGTGCCTTGCTAAAAATTTCGGATTGGACGGTTACAAATAATTTCGGTATTTTAAATATTGTAACTCTTCCATTATGGCTAAAAGTAATTATGGGTATTTTAATATTAGATTTTATAGGTGCTTATCTTGCTCATTGGGTAGGTCATAAAGTAAAGTTTTTTTGGAAATTTCACGTAGTACACCATACAGATACTAAAGTTGATGTTACAACTGGTTTACGGCATCACCCTTTCGAAACATTAGTAAGATTGAGTTTTACTTTAATTGGTACTGCTATAGCAGGCGCACCCATTGGTATTGTAATGTTGTACCAAACGCTTTCAATTTTCTTTGCTCATTTAACCCATGCTAATATAAACACACAAAATAAGTTAGATGATATTTTGTCGTACGTTTTTGTAACGCCAAATATGCACAAAGTACATCATCACTATAAACAGCCATATACCGATACTAACTATGGTAATATTTTTTCTTTGTGGGACCGTCTGTTTGGCACCTTCGCCAGCATTGATAAAGCCGAGCTAACTTATGGAGTAGATACACATATGTTACCCGAAGAAAACGACAACCTCATTAACTTATTCAAAATACCTTTTCAACCATACCGCCCGCCAACAGGTAGAGATGAATTGTAATTTTTGACAATTAGAGTTTGGTTATTGTTATGAATAACTTGATTTTAATTAAGTGTTTCATTGGGTTTTTGGCAAACAGCCTTTCTTATAACCGCACGAGATACAGTAGTTTTTCTATTACCAGTAATGATTTTGAGTTTAGCCATATTATAAAGCTGACAAAAGTTTAGTAAATGTAGTTCGATTATATGCCGTAATATTGTTTGATTAAAGTAAACAAACAGGTAGTAATGGTATTCTACCATTTTTAAAAACTAAAATAGTATGCTTAGAAACTTTGTGTTTCAATGCGTATCTTTGAACCGAATTTTAAAACATTAATTAAATTATGAAAAAATTATTTGGTTTTATGGCAGTTTTAGCCATTCTTGCAACTTTTACTTCTTGTAAAAAAGACCATACTTGTACTTGTACAATTATTGGAATTGAAACATCTACTGTTTTAGAAGACTTATCAAAATCTGATGCGGAAGAAGCTTGTGAACAAGCTGATGCTTCCGCCCAGTTAGTTGGAGGTTCTTGCAAGTTAGACTAAAGCTACAAATGTTTCATTAGGAAAATTATTTTTCTCTAAAAACAACAAAAATCTTTAGCATATCGCTAAAGATTTTTTTTATCACACAAGTATTATACTCATTATAAATTCTAACAAGAAAAGGGATCACCAAAGCAACCCCTTCCTATCTCTTAAAAAAATGAAATCAAAACGACTTAATAATTACACCGCATCACTCAAACTAGAAAACGTAAAATCTCTAATTTTCATAACAGGAATCATATCACCATCAACACGATATTGTTTGCCTAAGGTTTCTAAATTGTTCAACATAATAACCGGGCTTTCGTTGAAACGGAAATTCTTTACCGGATATTGAATTTTGCCATTCTCAATAAAAAAAGTACCGTCTCTGGTTAAGCCTGTATAAAGCAAAGTTTGCGGATCAACCGAACGGATATACCACAAGCGTGTAACCAAAATACCACGCTTGGTATCTTTAATCATATCTTCAATAGAGGCATCGCCACCATCCATAATAAAGCGACCACTAAAAGGTTTGGGTTGAACGCCTTTTTCTTTTGCCCAAAACCGACCGTAGCGTAAATTTTCGACTGCACCGCCTTTTATCCAATCCATTTTTTCAACTGGTAAACCGCTGCCTGTCCAAGTGCGCGAAGGGTTGGCTTCATTAAAAGGATCTTGATAAATATTAACCCGTTCATCTACAATTTGTTCGCCCAACTTAGTGCCGCCACCTTTCTTCGACATAAAACTTCTGCCTTCATCGGCTCGACGTGCGCTTAAATTCCACATCATATTTCCAATTAAACCAGATGCTGCTGCTGGCTCTAAAATAACCGTATATTTACCTGGCTCAATTGCTTTTGCATTTTGCGAGTCTACCGCTTTTTTAATAGCACGCTCCGAAGCTGCTGCAGCATCTAACTTACTAATATCGTTATAATCGTGTAAAGCATAACCCGAACCTGTGCCATCTTCGCTGCGCATAGTTACCGTAAAATCCATTGAAGTACTTCGGTTATAAGCATACAAACCATTGCTGTTCATCATTGCATTAAAGCCGTTGTAATCTTCTTCAAAACCAGCAGCAATAACGCCACCTGCCTTTGCTGGTCCAATGCTCGATTCTGCTATCTTGGTTCTATCTTCAGGCGTAATATCTGCGGTTGATTGCTTAAAAGTTATGCTATCTTTAAACTCCTGCGCTTCCATTGGTGGCATAAATTCTGGATTTTCGGGGCTAAATTGCGCCAACTCTTCCGATCGGCGAACAACTCGTTCTAAAGCCGCATCATCAAATTCATTAATGCTGGCACTACCCGATTTTTTGCCATAGTTAGAAGTAACCGATATAGAGGTATTGGTTTCTTCGCCAGCAGTTGTAACCGTGTTGCGGGCATAGCGAATATTGCCGCCTTTGTAACCACCGAAATTGGCTTCCACCGATTCGGCTTTCGATAAATTTATTATTTTTTGTAAGATGGCTTTTGCCTCTTCTTTATTTAAAATTGCCATGGTTTCTCTTAAATTTTTCTTGCTGTATTAATTACATTCACATTATTAAAACGGGTGGTTGAACTGGCGTGCGATACGGCACTTACTTGTCCAGGTTGCCCCTTACCATCAAAAAACGAACCCCAGGTACGTTGGTCGCTTTCATCGCAAATAGCAGCGCAACTGTTCCAAAATTCTTGCGTGTTGCTTTGGTAAGCTACATCTTTTAACATGCCTGCTATCTTACCATTTTCAATTTTATAAAATAAAGTACCACCAAACTGAAAGTTGTACCGCTGCTGATCTATTGAGTAAGAGCCACGGCCAACAATGTAAATACCTTTGTCAACATCTTTAATCATATCTTGTACAGAATATTTTTCTGCACCTGGCGCTAAGTTCACATTTGGCATCCGCTGAAACTGAACAGAACTCCAACTGTCGCCATAACAACAACCGTGCGATTCGCTTTCATTAATCATACTGGCTTGGTCTCTAATAGCTTGATAGTTTACTAAAATGCCATCTTTCACTAAATCCCAACGCTTGGTTTTTACACCTTCATCATCATAACCAACAGCTCCTAAACTGTGCTTTAAAGTTTTGTCGGCGAATAAGTTTACTTTGTCGTTTCCATATTCAAAAGTGCCAGTTTTCCACTTGTCAATAGTTGCAAAACTGGTGCCTGCATAATTGGCCTCATAACCCAAAACCCGATCTAACTCTAATGGATGCCCAACCGATTCGTGAATAGTTAAGCCCAAATGATTCGGTTCTAAAACCAAATCGTATTTACCTGCTTCTACCGATTCGCAGGTTAACATGCGCTGCACTTGCTTGGCGGCTAACTCCGCATCTTCTATTAAATCATAAGCGTGGCGATATAAAATTACATCATCTGGTCCAGCAATTTTTTCGCTGTCTTTAGGCTTTAAATATTCGTAACCCATGCCAACTGGTGCGCTTAATGCTTGTCGCGATTTAAATGCACCTGTTTCTTTATCCGTTCCCGAAACCGAAAACGTAGGCCAAGTTCTATGAATATCCTGATCTATGTAAGAACCTTCGGTTGAAGCAAAGTATTTTTGTTCGTTTACAAAAAATAAATTGGTGTTGATGAAGCTCGCACCTGCATCCATTGCTTTGGCGTTAGCGGTTAACATTAAATCTATTTTTTCTTCAATGGGCACTTCAAAAGCATTAATTTCAATTGGCGTTTTCCAACTCACTTCGCCATGCGATTTTACTGGAACTAACTGTACCGCTTCTTCTTGTATTCGGCTATTGGCTTTTGCAATGGCAACGGCTTGTTGAGCTGCTTTGGCAATACCATCTTCGGTAACATCGTTAGTGGCCGCAAAGCCCCAAGTGCCATTGGCAATTACACGTATGCCACAACCAAACGATTCTGTATTTTCTACATTTTGAACCTTATCTTCACGGCTAAATAAATATTGATTTAAATACCTGCCTATGCGTACATCAGCATAAGTAGCCCCAGCTTTGGTAGCGGAATTTAAGCCTGCATCAGCTATTGCTTTTTTGGCAGCCACCTCCAAAGGGTTTACCAGCAAGGCTTCCACCGGAATAGCTTTAGCACCAAAAGGCAAAGGCGCTAAAATGCCTCCAACTCCCAAAGCTGCCAGTTTATTAAAATTTCTTCGGTTTATATTCTTCATAAAATTGAATTGTTAGGCACAAGTTATTTAAAAATATTGCCATTTTGAAATAATGGGCTGGTAAGGAATATTAAAAAAGCTAAAATTATAGAAGTTTACAGATACAAATAGATTATAGAATTTTATTAACTTGCTATTAAGCATTTATTTTTAACTCCTCTATTTTTTCCAGTAACCACTTTTTATCAATATTATAATCTTGTGATTCTAATTTTTTAGCAAGCTTTTCGGTAGTCATTTTGCCTTCATTATGCTTTATGCGATAAAGGTTAATTAAAATGTGAGTGAAATTCTTATAGCTATTTTTGTTTTCATTAGATAGGAGTTTATTGTCTATAAAAAACTTTTCTGCTGAGCGGTAGTAACGCTCTGTTCTTTCACTATAGTTTTTATCTTGTTCATAGTAGATTTTCATCATTAATAGGCGATAGTTTGTTTCTAAGGTTACATTAATTTCTTCTACTTTCAATAAATGTTCTAGAGCTTTGTCGTATTCTTTTTGAGAATAGGCTATTGAAGCTAAACAATAACCATTTACACTTGCCCTATCTTCTTTTCTTACATAAGGTAAATATTTTTCAACAAAATAATTGGCTTTATCATACCTTTTCACTTTACAAAGCCTTGTAATAATGTTTTTTAGCTTTATTGTTTGCATAAAACCTCCATCTAACAGTAAATCTTTTTTATCTAGTGTGAGATATAGATTTACTAAGTCCGCTTCAAAATCAAGATTACCCTTTTTTAATTCAACAATGATATAATTTAATATCATACCATAAAAACTTTTTAAATCAACTATAGGAATCTTTTTGTTGTATTCTTCAATGCTACCTATGAAGTTTTTGTATGTTGACAGATTCGGATTTTCCAAAAAAAATATACTTGTTTTTGAGACTTGTAACATATCTTGATTTTCGAACAATGCCAAGTTCAACAAACTTTTTATTTCAAAATATAATTGTTTATTTACGGAATATTGAAAAAGTGATTTATTCTCATAACTAACAGTCGTAGCGTAATATGAAATCTTCTTTTGCAGATAAAAAACATCAAAATTTAGCATTACTGATGTAATGTTGATTTCTTTATAACCAGTTAATCTTCCACTTAAGAGTAAATAATCTAAATAGTGGTTTTCGATTTTATATTGATATTCAAAATCATTGATGTCTTTTCTTGCTTTTGAAATTAGTTTCTTTTTTTCTCTATTAGATAGTGTTAGAAAAGAACTAAACTGTCTTTTCTCCAATAAAGATTTATATAAATTGTCGTTAAAATTAATTTGATTATTATTTAATTGTTCAACCACTAAAAATTGATGTGCCAATTGATTAAGCTTACTCAATTTCGCTCTCAGCGTTTTCTTTTCGTCTTTACTTAAAGTAGAGTTTTTAGTTTTTTCAAATACAAATTGATAAACCTCGCTTTGCAATTGATCGCTAAATTCGGTTTTCAAAACCTTATTTTCAATAACATTAAAAAGCCGAACCAACTTTAAATCTGTATTGAAATATGGGCTATTTATAAATTGGTCAAATTTTTGAAGCTCTTTTTTGGAGAAACTTTTCAATAATTCAATACATAAAAAACTGCTTTTTCCGTGTTTTTGGCTCACCCTTAAAAATTTAAATGACTTATTTTCAATAGTTTATAAGTAGTAGTATCAGAAATAAGGCGATTGCGATTGTCTTATTTTGTGTAAAAATAAGTGAATTTTCTGAAATACTTTTGAATCAAATTAGTAACAACACACAAAAAAAATTTTACAATCAAACCACATTGACGTATGAAGCAACTTTTTCAAAACCTGTTTAAATTTTACTGCATTCTGGCATTATGTAGTCTACATACCTTTGCAAAAGCAAATACCAGTTGTGCAACCCAGTTTACCTCAAACCAAGCTAACTATATTTTAGAAACACAACCAATGCGTGACTCCCTTAATGTAAATAGTGTTGTTAATGATACAATACAAATACCCGTTGTAGCCCATATTTTAGAAGCTGACACAAGTTCTCAAGATTGGGGCTATCCAACTATTGATTCCGTTGGGGTTGAATATGCACTAAACGACTTAAATACTGGTTTTTCTGAAGCCGGATTTCAGTTTAACTTATGTTCAATTAATGAAATACCTTATTCCACCTCTTTAAATGAAATTCGCTATTCCATTTATGATAATAGTAATGAGTTTATAATGGCAGAAGAAACTTTAGCACCCAGAGCACTTAATATATACTTTGTACCCGAGGCTATTGCTCCCAATGGAGAAAGTGTATGTGGTTGGGCCAGCTTTCCGGCTGAATATTATAAAACAGGAAAAAACTGGATCGTGATTAGAAATGATTGTGCCGCAAATGGTAACACCACACTTATACATGAAGTAGGGCATTTCTTTAACTTGTACCATACACATCAAGGTAAAAATCCTAACCTGAGAATTACAGAGCGAGAATTAGCGAATGGTGAAAATTGTGGATCAACTGCTGGAGATGGGCTATGCGATACCCCGGCAGAGCCTTACTTAGGAGGCCGAGGTTTACTACCTATTGTAAATGAAGATTGTGAAATACTATGTGAGTATAGAGATGCTAATGATAATGTTTACAGTATGGGATATTATGTTGGCGATTCTGTTAGATATAATTATATGAGTTATGCACCTACTGAATGTAGAAGCCGGTTTACTGAGGAACAAATTGAACGGATGAAAAAATCGTACCTGGTAGACAGAAATTATTTGTCCAACTTATGCTCAGGTGTAGTTTCCAATGTTTGCGATCCTTTTAGAGATGAAAAAGTATTACTAAAGCTTTATAGTGCACTCGGAGGCCCAGTACCAGGAGATTGGAGTGGTGTTACTTTTAATAGCGACGGTTGTGTAACTTCAATTGACTTAAATAATGCTGGTTTAACAGGCGAAATTCCTATTGAAATTGATGATTTAAATTACTTAACTACTTTAAATTTAAGTAATAATAATATTTGCGGTACACTACCCAAAAGTATTGGTAATATAACTCAATTACAAATATTAAATCTTTCAAACAATCAAATTTCAGGTGAAATACCTGTTAAAATTGAAGGGCTAACAAATTTGCTAAGCCTTAATTTGTCTAACAATAAGTTAAATGATTATATCCCCTACCAGCTGGCTGAATTAGTGAGTTTGCAAGAATTGAAACTATCTGGAAATGATTTTGATGGTTGTTTTCATAGTGATATAAACAATTTGCTTACGCAAGTAAACCACGATTTAAATGTAAATGAATTTGAAACATGTGATAATTGTAATATAAATGATTGGTCGGCTTTGAAATATATCTATAAGTATATGAGAGGGGACTTATGTATGTATACAAGAGAAGCCCATTTGGCATGGGAAATTTTTAACGGAGATAATAGACCTGCTGCTTGTAATTTAGATTCATTGAGTTTTTTAAGTTTAAATGATTATGGAAGGGTAGAAGCTGTAAAACTATCAGGATGTAATCTTACTGGGGCATTGTCCAATGAAATTAATTTGCTATCTGATTTGCAGTACTTATTATTACAAAATAATAATCTAACTGATACAATACCAGAATTTTTCTCAGATTTAAAAAAGTTGAAAACTTTGTATTTGCACGATAATCCTCTTGTAACCTGTTTCCCTATTGCATTAACTAAACTATGTGGTCAAGCTAATGTAACCATTAATGAACAATCAAATGATTTATGGAATGACTTCTGCAATGGAGTAGGAGGATACTGCGAAGATGTTACAGATTATGTAATGCCTGGAGACTTTAATAATGACAAAAAAGTAAACCATTTTGATCTATTATATTGGAGACAGGGTATTTCATCTGATAATGATACAGGATATGCAAGAGTTAATGCTACTACAGCTTGGTTACCCCAGTATTGTGAAAATTGGAATGACTCTATTTGGGGAGTTAACAAAAAACATATAGATGCTAATGGAGACGGTTCAATCTGTCCTGCTGACCTTAATGCTTTCCATCAAAATTTTGGTAAAGGAACAACGTATGATCTTGCTTTAGATAATGCTGATCAAACAAGTGAAGCAGGGCCTCCAATTTCTGAAGAACAATTTGAATTGGCTTCTTCAAGTGATGGCAATAATGGATTTTATTTAAGCATAAAAAACTATACAGGAAATCAAAATATTCAGGTATTAGTTTTCATGATTGATTTAGGTGAATTTTCTTATCAAGATGCGAACTTTGATTATACAGGTATTGAGAACAAGCCGATGTTTGAACAAGTAGAAAAGAATGCTGAAACAAATACACTTGAAATCGCCTTAGTCTGGGATGAAAACAAACCACCACCAACTGGCGATGAAAATCCATTTGGTAGATTTATTATTGTGGCGCAAGATGATGGAGAAGAATCATTTTTAAGAATCCATAATATAAAAATATTGGATGATCGCGAAAATGGTATGCTAATTACCTCTGATGCATTAGACCTACCTTTTGATAATAAAAATAGTGATTTAAGTTCAGATTGTAATTCAACATTTACTATATTAAATACTGAGTTAAGTGGCACATACACCTATAAGGCAGAAAATAAAATAGAGTCGAATGCTTATGTTACTGGTTGTACTAATATGAATTTTGTCTCAGGAGGTTGTATTGAATTAAGACCAGGCTTCAAAACCCAACACGGAGTTGTTTTTTGTGCCGAAATACCAGATGAGCCTTGCGTAGTTTCTGTTGTTATACCAAAACTTAGCAAAAGCATAGAAATAGGCATACACCCTAACCCCTCAAAACATCAAACTACTTTAACTTTTGAACTGAAGGAAACAAGTAAAATTAATTTAGCATTAACAGACATTATGGGCAAACCTATAAGGCAGCTTTTAAACAATACAAATAAAGAAGCCGGGCTGCACCATATTAATATTGATACCAGCCAATTACCTGTGGGTTTGTATTATTGTACCCTTAAAAATAAAGAAACAGTAAGCACCCAAAAACTACTGGTAGTAAACTAAAAGTAGTTTAAAAATACACAAAATATTGTTTAACCCTAAAATTAAAATAGAACGATACAAAGAAGTAACCTTAAATAAACCAGTTAAGCTGCTTGCAGCAAGTAGCTTAACAAAGCCCGCCCTTAGCTACATAAGTGCTACTAAAAACCCAACCAAACATTAACTAAAAATAAATTTTATAAAACTTTAAATAATAAATTATGAACATTTTAAAAAATAAAAAATTTAATATCTTAATTGCCTCAATTCTAATTTTAATAATAACAAATTTTAATTCAACAGCTCAATCTTTTACGTATGATAGTGAAGATCATAATTATGAAATAAAATCCGCAGCAGGATTTGAAATGGGACTTAAATTAACAAATAGCTGGAGTGCCGACTATGGTGGTATATATGGAAGGGCTTTGAATCAGCAAAAAGTAACTGAAATACGAGGTGGAGATAACATACCTCGAATTATAGTAAGAAACGGTAATGTGGGTATTGGAACGGATAATCCATTACAAGCATTACAGGTAACCGGAAATATAGCTTCAAATGGATATTTAGATTTAGAAAAATTTATTTTGGTAGGCGATGTTGCAAAATGGAGTGGTAACAAAGATTTATCCTTAAAGTATAGCATAGTAGCAGAAAAAGGAATATTATCCGAAAAAGTAAAGGTAGCATTAAGATCGACTGGTGACTGGTCAGATTACGTATTCGAAGAAGATTATGAAATGATGGAAATCAATGAGTTAGAAGATTACGTTAGCGAAAACAAGCATTTACCTAATGTACCTTCTGCAGAAGAAATGGTAGAAAACGGTTTAGACGTAGCCAAAATGGATGCCAAGCTGTTAGAGAAAATTGAAGAAGCTTACCTCTACATTATTGACTTAAACAAAAAAGTAGAAGGTTTAGCCAAGGAAAATGAGAGCTTGAAAACTTCTTTACAAGGCTTAAGTACTTCTACTAAGTAACTATATTTTTAAATGTAATTAGCAAATGCTGATGCTGTAGGGCAGTTTTATAAAATAGAAACTGCAACGAATACCCAAACTACAGCATCATCTATTGCTTTATTTTTAATGCTATTGAAAACAGTAGTAAATAGCATTGTCATTTCTAAAACTTAAAAAAATGATAGTTATACGATGTTTAATAATACTAACAATTATTATTACAAGCCATTTTGTACAGGGCCAATTAGTAATCAATCCAGCATTACAAAATCCGCTGGAACAATGTAATACCATATTGACTCAAGAACATAGAGAATACTTAGCAAATACAAGGGAAGAAAGGGAAAGTTTGAATTTCGATAATTATAGACCTCCAGCGGAAGGGATACACGTAATGGTGCACATAGTGGTGCAGGATAAGAATGATCTATCTGATGAATTTACCGAAGCGGAGGTCGATACAGCTATAGAACGTTTAAATGAATATTTTGTGCAAGCGGGATTACATTTTAGAAGGTGTCTCCCAATAAATTATGTTTCTGAAGATCAGGATTATCCTCAAACTCTAACAAGAGATATATATCCAAATACTAATGCAACTGAAGCTGGTCTTATAATGAATGATCATGCAGTACCAAATGCGGTAAATGTTATATTCACTCCAATTGCAAATGGATATTGTGGGTATGCAAATTATCCTAGTGTAACTACACGATTATTGGTTATGAAAAATTCATGTGCAGATGGTGACGAACCCGTTTTTGCACATGAAATGGGGCATTATTTTAATTTGCAACATACTTTTGATGGGCCACCAGAAAATGTAGCAAGACCAGGAGATCCCAGTAATGGCTGTCCTCCGGGTGTTGATTGTAGTAATTGTGGACCAGGTATTGGTGATGAATTATGTGATACTCCAGCTAATCCTCAAGGTATTGGACTTGGAACATATTTCACCAATTCCGATGGTGAAATAGAAGAAAACAAATATAGTCTTCATAATTGTACTGTTTTGCCAATGTGTACCGTGAAGCACGGTGCAAATATATATGGTGTGGCAGGTGCTTGTGATGTTTGGGATTCTAATGGAGACTTATATAGTGCTAATCCAAGAAATATTATGTCTTATGGTGAATATGATTGCAGAGACTACTTTAGTCCCCAACAAATAGATCGTATGCGAGCAACACTTTTTATGGGCAACGCTGATTTAATTGCTGATGAAGCAGATTTTAACAGTTGCTCTGGTTGTGCTACAAATAGTTATTTCTTCGATGTTTATGATGTTAATACTGTAGCTGAATATGAAGTATCAAATTCAATTACATCATGGGCAGTACTTTCTCCAGATGTTCTTAATCCAGATGGAACATTGGTAGAGGCAGGCTCAAATGTTACATACGATGCTGGTGGATATGTTTGTTTAAATCCAGGTTTTAATGCTGAATATACAAGCAACTTTTTAGCTATTATTGATGGTTGTGGTGGTGAATACAGGCTTGAGAAATCAGGTTTAGAAGTAGTTCAGACCAATAATTTCAAAGTCTACCCCAACCCAGTAAGCGCACAAGCAGTAATTTCCTACGAACTAAATAGCGATAGCAAAGTAAGTTTCTCCTTATTTGATACAACAGGAAAACAAATAACCACCTTATTGCAAAATGAGCAAAAAGCTGCTGGTTTGCACCAATTCAATTTCAATGTTTCAAATTTACCTACAGGTATTTACTACTGTATCATGCAGGCAAATGAGCATATTGAAACACAAAAAGTAATAATTACAAAATAGTCAACGTGGAAGGTTTACTTCAAAACTATATTCTTCCAACTATCTGGCTGTTTGTGTTCGGCCGGATAGTTTTTTATAATGTGCCATATTTTTCATTCAAAAAGTGAGCGTGTTTTTTTGCTAAAACAAGTTAAATCTATTGAAATCCACTATTGAGAATATCAAAAATCCTCAAATTTTTATTAAATAATAAAATTAAAGAATATGAAAATATTAATAACACTAGTAAGTGTAATATGTATAGTGAATTACTCTTTTAGTCAGCCATATACAAAAATAAGGCTTGCCATAAACTTTATAGTAGATGAAAATGGCAACGACGCATTTACAGAATACGGCTGTACTTTAAATAATCAGAACGACTGCCCAAATCCAGATTATAGTGCTTTTGATTTTGCTAAAGATTTAATAAACAAAGCAAATGTATTACTTAGCTGTAATGCACCAAGTAATTTGGGAGAATATAATCAGCAACAAAATGGCTGGATATTTAAAACAGATTCTACAAACTTATACGGAGATTGGTTTGACCCTAATTTTGAGATGCCTCCAGTTATTGATGTGCCTTTTCGCTATGAATTGGCTAGGGTAAATGTATATTATCGTGACTGTGGTAATAATTTAGATTGTAAAAGTCAATTTGTTTCTGGCAACATGGAAGATGAGCTTTATGCCGATGAAATGGATGCATCAAAAAAAGAATTTCCTGTATTCATTTTTCCAAATGATGTTACTAAAACTTTGTCAACTTCATGGGTATGGTATTCTGATGAATATGTAACAGGATCATTGAGCTATGTTTTTGGTGATAAAAGTGGATGTAACTTAGATTATGTAAACTTGTTCAACCATGAAATAGGTCACCAGTTAGCTATGAATCACGGAGATGATTTTAGAAACTATCAAGATCCGGATGGTAATGTTGACAATGATGCTTACGCTCTTGAACCTTGTTTTGCTTTGGAATTATCTTTAAAAAATATGCAGAATGCTGGAATTGATATGGATAATTACTATGATTCCTTAGCACCTTATCAACAAGAAAGAATAGATTGGTGTTACACTAGGGGAAGGGAGAAAGCTGATTTAAAAAAACATTTTGAAGATGGAAGAGATCATTCTAACGATGCGGGAGTTATGTATGACGAACATCCAACGGTAACACAAATCACTACTTTCAGATCTTTTAATTTTGATATTGCCGACTTTGCAAACAATGTAATAGATGTGGGTGTTGGATGGTTTTATCCACTTGGTTTAACTCAAAGAAACATTGATTTAGCAGATAATCAACTAAATGGTAATAGCTATAGATTTAACTCAGACTATCCAAATGTACATATTAGTAATCCTTTAAATAATACTATTATGAATGATGGGCTAAATAATAGCACTTTACGTCGAATTTCTGGAATAGAATCGGTTAATGTTTCAAACGAAATTGATTTACAACAACCGGCTAACAATGTTACAACAGTTGTTGAATTGATTTCTGAAAGAAAAATATTATTCGTTCCAGGAGCTGAAATTATACCGGATGAAAATTCTTATTTATGCGCCTATATTGATCCATTAGATCACTTTAATTCTGTGGAACCTGTAAACGAAACAGATTGCTTAATGGAATGTAATTACAACTGGCAATATGAAGATTATTGGAATAGACGCGAGGTGTTTAACGGAAATACAAATAATGAAATACTAAGTAGGTTGATTGATGAAAATATGAGCGGAATGTGTGAAACTTGCCAAAATACGATAGACGAAAATGAAAGAGAAGGTTTTAAACTTGCATTTACTGAATATGTTGAAAATCACCATCTACGAGTTTACCAAGATGCATTATTTAATTATCTATCTATTGAAATACATACAAATGAAAAGTCCTCAATTGAGAGTTTCATAAGTATTTTAGATACAAATGGAAAAATAGTAGATTCGAAATGGTTTACAAATAAGTCGAAAATTGAAATAAGCAAATTACCAAAAGGTATATATGTAGTTAAAGTTAATGTAAAAGACGAAATTTTGAGTCAGAAATTTATTAAGCCATATTAAGTGGAAACGATTTTTAAATTGTCTTTCTCAAATTTACCTACGGGTATTTATTAAGCACTATTCAGGCAAATGAGCATATTGAAACACAAAAAATAATAGTTGCAAAATAGTCAACGTGGAAGGTTTATTTCAAAACTATATTCTTCCAACTATCTGGCTGTTTGTGTTCGGCTGGATAGTTTTTATTTAACTCAATTTCTTAATTTAATAAATAAACTTTAAAACGAATAATTAAAAATATATCAAAAAAAAGTCACTCTAATTTTAGAAATTAGGATAACAAAGCCCTGTTTAGCTAAATAAGCAAAAAAAATAAAAAAGAGTAAAACGAAGCGCTTGCAGGCAAACAACGCTTTACTCTCATTTCAAAATTATAATATAAAAATACAATGAAAATTTTTACAAACAATGGAAAAAGTATATTAAAACATAAAACAACACTAATATTAATAAGTTTTGTGCTGTTTTTGCAATCAATTTACGCTCAATTAGTTGTAAACCCTACTTTACTAACTAATGAATCAATTCAATCGGATTTAAGATCTGGCGCAAATCAAGGTTTTGAGGGTTGTGGTATAAGACACTCTCTTGAAACGGACTTAGAACAAAATCCAGAATTATCAGCTCTTAGACGGACAGCGCTTAAAAAGTTAGTTAAAGAAGTAGATAGCATATCAACTTTTAGAAAACTGAATCGCCTCCCTCCCGAACCAGTTATGATACCTGTAGTGTTTCATTATTTTTATGATGAATGTGCACCTGCTGGTAGTTATGAATCAGGACCTCCCGAAGTGTACGAAAACTTCAGGTTTGAAAATGCAATTGAAAGATTGAATAAAGATTTTAATGGCCTTACTAGCAGTGAGTGGCATACTATAACACAAAATGACCCCAAATATGATTCTATTGCTATCCCAAATCCACAGGTACTTTACCCTCAAACAGAAAGCTTAATTAGTTTTAGGTTGGCAGAGAGAGATCCTTATGGAAATCCAACAAGTGGTATTAATAGAGTTATACATAGTTCAACTAATTCTGGTATTGCAGATGGCTCCACGCTTAGGAAAATAGTTCAATGGCCTAGAAACACCTATTTAAATATATATGTTGTTGAAGTAGTTAGTGCAAGTGGTAACTCAGGTGTAGCTATGTACCCAGAAAACAGTGATGAAGATGAAAAAAGAGATGGAGCAGCAATAGCAAGGTGGGCTTTAGATCCGGCTTTTGATGATAATAATAAAGCACCAACTTGCACTTATGTTAATGCAGAGGGTAAAATAGTTGAAATAAATTGTGAAAATAATTGTACGGATGGTGATGCAAACAATACCGCAATAATGGATTGCGAAAATGTGGCAGAACCTGTTTATACTGTAAATAACGAAAGTTATGACATAAATGTTTATTACAAAAGAGATGGCTACAGTTATATACTAAGCCACGAGGTTGGTCATTGGCTTGGCCTAAGGCATTTATGGGGTGCTAAGTCAGATCATCCAGGAAGGGCAATAGCGGGTTATTGTGAGATAGATGATTTTGATTTTTATACGGACTTAATGGGTGAAGTTGAGGAGTTTGATTTGCCAAATACAAATTTTAACGACACACCCTGTGCTGACTATCCACATGGTAATTGGAATACACAACCAGAACTGATCTACCCCTGTTCTTCAGATTTTTGTATTAATGGTTATATTGATTATAATTTGAATATTATGGATTATACATCGTGGGGCGTATTATTTACCGAGGGGCAAAAAGCATATATGGAAACAGTAATGAATACTTCTTTATCACAAAGAAATGAGATAAAAGGAAATAATGTAAATGCATTTCCTGTTTTATCATACGATGCTAATAATAATCCTCAAAGCTATACTAATTACAATGATCCAATTGCTGGACAAAGTGTTGTATTTTCTCATGGAGATACTTTTTTTGAAAGTATTTTGGATGATGGTAGTATTGATAATAATGTAGCAAAGATAGAATTAAGAGGAGGTTTGACATTTAATAACCCAAGTAATGCCGATGATTTTTCCTTTTCTGTTCCAAATGCAATACCAAATTATGTATCTGGTAATGGACTACCTGAAGGCTTAAATGCAGAATTAATAATAACTAGTCCAACAACAGCAGAATTGACAATATCAGGAACTGCTTCAAATTCTTCTAATAATTATGCAACTAAATTTAGCATTAGTAATGATATTTTAAGTGGCCCAAATGTGAATGAAGATTTGCGTAGTAAAATAATCAAATTTGATTTTAAAGATTTTAAAGGAACGATTTATGACAATGCAAGATATTCAAATGTTTTAGTTGGCCCAAATGCCTCAAAATTTACAGCTATATATCTTGATTATTTGGGAGATTACATATATTTATATTACGAAGATGGTAAATTTATATTAAAGGACATTCAATTGATATTTACAGAAGGTGATAAGGCAAAAGTATTTTCGGAAGACGATGGCATTGAAGGAATTTTGCAAAGTGGTGAAAGAGAAATTGATATCAACGATTTACCAGGTGAAGGAGATTTTTATGTAGGAATAGGAATTCCTGAATGTGGAGAAACTTCAACAAATAATCAATTAGCAGGTTGGTTAAAACTAAAATATGATGAAAGCTGTAACACAATGTCAATTAAAGCTTTTGGAGTTTACGCTTTGGCTGGCAGAACAAATGAGCCCACACTTATATATACTCCTTCTATTATAACTCAAGAAGAGGATGGCAGTTTTAAAGGCTTTGAAGTTGAACTTATTAAATCAGAAATAGGTCAGAAATTTGTATCACCAATTGATCTGTCAAACATAACAATTGGTAGTATTGTTAAAAATACTAATCCTAATGAAACACTAAATAATGGGTTTATTAAAAGTGATTTAAAATTTGAACAAGTTATAGATGCTAATGGGCAGGTTATTGATAATAAGTTTTTAATTACACCTAATGCTTCAAACTCAACTTTTTGGAATGATTTTAACAGGAGTTTCGCATTTGAACTTACCATTAATGAAGATGCTTTTAATCTTGGTTCAATTTCAGGTGGTGTAAATCAAGCTCAACATTTTATAACTGTTTTAAAAGCACCACAAGGCACACTTGAATATACAGAAGTATTTAAAGAAACAGCTTTTACTACTTATGGTAACGATGCTAACATACCATTTAAGTTTAAAGAAATTCAACCAACTTATGATACAGATAATCTGCATATAGGATTTGTGTCATATAATGATAAAGACCCTAATACTAATACAGGTAAAGGGTATATTTATTATGCTAATGCAAAATATAGAATTGAGGGTTTGTGTAAACCCAATAGTAACGAATTGGAGTTGTTAAATTATGGCGAATCAATAAATTTAAATAATTTCAAAGAGCTTTCTACAGGTTCAACAACCTATAAAGGTGGGCTAGAACCTAATTCTATTTATATGCCTGAGGAAGTAGTTAATGGTTCATTGAATTCAGAAAAATATGCCTGTTTCAAATTAATATATAACTGCCAAGAATATTATGGATGGGTTAAATTTTTAATAAATGAAAATGGTTCACTTTCTAATTTTGTAGTAGTAGCTAGCAATATCCAAGATGAAGTTTTAAATATTGGGCAAGTGCCTACAGACTGTTTATTTGATATTGATGAAGATAATACCTATTTTAACATAACATCAATTTTAGTTAACAATACTACAATTCCAACAGACGAACCTGGTTCAGATCTAGCCTATACAGATCTTAAAAATATTGTTATTCCAATAGATTTAGCAAATACAAATCAAAGTAACTTTGCAGGTGTTAGTACTATAAGTGATATAAATTTTGGATATTGGTATGCATGGATTGATTATAATAGGGATGGCTTTTTTGATAGTAATAATGAGTTAATTTTAAGTACTGCTACTAGAAATAGTTTAAATGTGGATGTAGTATTTGATGATCATTTAAACGGTTCCTATGTCATTCGAATATTGGGAAGTTTTCATTTTCTTAAAAACCCTCTTACAGGTTGCCAAGATTTTTATTCGGGAGAGGTTAAAGACTATACTATTGAATTCTTTAGTGCCTGTCCTCCTAATTTAACAATTACAGGCAACTTGCCACAAGTTGATCATAAAGTTCAGAATTTCATTAAATTAAATTCAAATGCAAGTCTATTTTCTAGCCAAGTGTCTAAAATGCAAGCTGGTTATATTTTAATGGAACCAAATACTACAATAGAATATGGAAGCACATTCTGTGCAGAAGCTATTGAAGATTGTAGCAGCCTTAATTTAAAACAAGCAAAACCAGTTTTAAACAAAACCAACTTCAAAGTATTTCCTAATCCATTTAGCGAACAATGTAATATTGAGTACAAATTAGATTTAGATACAGAAGTAACTTTGTTTGTATCGGATATTACTGGTAAAGTAATTGCAAATTTGAATAAGGGAGAATATCAATATGCTGGAAGCCACCATACAACTTTTAATGCTAAAGGTTTAGCCCAAGGCATTTATTATTGCACCCTAATAGCAGGAGACAAATTAGAAACACAAAAAATGGTCATCTCCAAATAATAAAACCCAATACACTAACTACGGGTATCAGCCCCGTAGTTATTTTCCTTATAAATTTTTTAAACAGCATAAATGTGAGAAACATTTTTCGCTTCATTCGAAAACTTAAAATATAAATTAAAATGGAACATTTAAAAATAAAAAATATAAATATTAATTGTAATATAATTAAAGATAAAACACTAAAAACTATAACTAAATATGTAGTATTTTGTTTAGTAATTTTTGGCACTAACCAGCTTTATAGCCAATGTATATGTAGTACAACCTATAATAATTCAGACCAAGGAAACCTGCCTGCTTTAACACAGGCGTCGCATTTTACTAATGCTGAAAATGTTACCATTGCTCAAGGCGAAAACATTGCCTTTGAGTCGGGTGGTTTTTCGCTTTTATGCCCCGGTTTTGTAGCTGAATATGGCTCAGTATTTAGTTCTAAAATAGCAACATGTAATGCAGGTGAAGATTGTTTTCATACTTGCACAAATAGTGAAAACAAAATTGAATCAATTGATAGAGGGCCTTTTCTACAGCAATTACTTACCGATCCTGTAACTAACGAAGCTAAAGTCATCATTAAATGGAGAGACGAGGATAACCGGGCTTATATAGTTGACCTGATTTCTGAAACGGGAGCATCTTACTTTTATGATGAACCTTACGATATAGTCATTGACAGTACTTATAGAATACTTTCTTTAACTGGTTTAGATGCAAATACAAGATACCGGTATAATATCAATTACGGAAATTCATCTAGAAAACCTATCACAGGTTACTTTACAACGCCACCAATTGTAGGTAGCGATATTCCTGATGATGATCCGGTTTCTTTCTGGGTAATGGGAGATGCAGGTTCAACACATGCAACGAACATTGAGGAAATGCGCAATTCCTATTTCAATTATACTGAAAATGATGGATCGGAAAATTTAGACACATTAAAAGATTGTTACAATCATTTTTTGAATACAGATTTTATCATTAATTTAGGTGATAACGCTTATCAAGATGGTACTGATACCGAATTACAAGAAGCTGTTTTTGAACCTTATCAAAAAATATTGAAGTATTTACCATTATGGGGAGCTTTAGGTAATCACGAATCAGATTATCCTTTTATTATAGATAATACTATGTCAGATTATCCTTTTAATACCGACACTATTACTGGAGACGACATACATAAATATGTATTTGAACTTCCAAAAGTAGATACTTTAGGATTAGATAACATAGACGTAAATGAACAATACTATTCGTTTGATTACGGCAATATACATTTTGCATGTTTGTATAGCCAATTTCAATCTGCCAACGATAGTTTATATTTTGATGAAGATGGAGATCAAAGACGTCATAAAAGATATGATGATAATAACAAAATGTATGAGGAAATGTTTGAATGGTTAGAAGCAGATCTAATGCAAGCACAAGACTATTCAAAATGGACTGTTCTATTTTTTCATAAACCTGTTCTAACAGGAGGTGGAAGAGATAAAAGATCTACTATGGTGAAAATTGAAAGAGATTCTGAAATAATGAGGAATGGAATTGATAGCATTACTAATAAGTACGATATTGATTTGGTTTTGTATGGTCACAGTCATCACTACGAAAGATCTTATTTGGTTCGTTGCGGTAATGGAGACTGGGAATGGAATGGCACTATTACTGAAGCGAGCGATAATTTGGGTCTCAACAAACTTAATGATCACTATGGTGATTTTGAAATTCTTGATTATGGCTGTGTTGATAATAACAGTTGCAATCAACATAATTCCGTATATGATGACATTTTGGAAAAGGAAGCTGGTTCTGATAATGGAACAGTATTTGTTTTATGTGGAGCCTCAAGTAAAGCAGATACATATTTATGCACAGATGGATATGATACAAGCCATGATTTCATCAATCATCCTGCTATGCGCGCCTTTTATCCCCCAGATACTCAAGAAAGTTGTAAAGAGGGCATTGACAATGAAGTTACCTACGGAGGCAGAGGCATATATGAAGTTGGCTCACTTAATTTTGAAGTAAAAAATAATGAGTTAAGAGGCACATATATTTCTAAAGATAATAGTGTATTAGACCAGTTCACCATTGTTAAAAATTTTTCAAACTACAGGTTAAAACAAGCAGAAAAAAACGGAGGCATAAAACCTGTACTTTCTGTTATGCCTAATCCTTTTCAATCTTCTTTTTCTATTGGTTACGAGGTAAATCAAAATGAAGCAATTAGTATTGATTTGTTTAGTTTAGATGGGCGTTTGGTGAAGTCAATTACTAAAGAAGATCATCATTTAGCTGGTCAATATAACAGAACGATAGATGCCACAGATCTTGACCCAGGTGTTTATTTAATAAGATTAATTAGCCCAAATAATCAAATTACAAAAAAGGTAATGAAAGCTGCTTGGTAGAATTAGTATTGCAATTTTACATTAACAAGTTTTATATCAGAATTTAGTAAAAAATGAAAAATGGGTTCACAATAAACTTTATTTCAAAAAGAGAAATTTGTCAATCCCATTTTTCATTTTTTTATTATTGCAGTTGTTTTAAATTTAAATATCGTGATGCATTGATGTTTAATGAAATGAAACAAAAGTCTAGAACTCTTATTATAATAATTTTTTTGTCTAAAAAATTCGCCTAAAAAAACCTATAGTTTTGTGCCACATTCTTTTAAAACTAAATTTTTTATAGTGAATTCCTCCTACAAAAACAACTTCACCCAAAAGCATACTACCTGTCATTACAACATCTTCCAATTCAATATTTCTTTCTGTTGGTGAAATAAAAATTTTCGTTTTTTGCATTCCTACATAAATAAATTCTAAGTTAAAACCATCAGTTAATTCTGATGCATCTACTTGCAGCATAAACCTTCCATCAATATCGGTTACAGTTCCATTTTGGGTGCCAACTTGAATAATATTTGCAAAAGGCAAAGGGTCATTATAATCATAATCAACTATAGTTCCGGTAATTTTAATAATTCCGTTTATAATTTTTACTAAGGTGTCGTTTTTGTAAATTTCTGATTTTGGAGCTTCTTTATTATTGCCAAACTCTTTTGGACCTATTTTCATTAACTGCTCTATGGGTTGAGTTTCGTTTTGCTGGGCGATACCTGGTTTTGTGAAAAATAAAGAGAATAAACTTACCGATGCAGCCAATAAGCCATTTTTCATTTTATTGGTTTGAAGTGGTTTTAAATCTAAATGTTGTTGAGGAAGCCTGCCGCAAACTTTACCATTTACGTTTAAAAAATAATCTTGTATTTCAACCTTGTTCATTTTTGTAAAATCAATTACTTCTGTTGCACAATTTTTACAAAAACCGCCGTTAGCTGTGCTTTTAAACTTTTTATAATTTTCTTTGCAAGGTGTTGGAATGGATATCTTCATTACATTTTCTTTTAGTTAAAGATAAGACATTTTTTTACTACTGATTTCGTTTTATAACAATTTTACATTTTCATTACATAGTAAGCCAATACAAATTTTTTATCTTACCAAAAAAAATAAAAGATTTATGAAAGCATTGCTTTGTAAAGAATTAGGACATCCGAACAAAATGGTTTTGGAAGAAGTGCCATCGCCGCAACCCAAAGAAAATGAAATATTATTGAAGGTGAAAGCTTGTAGTGTCAACTTTCCAGACACTTTAATAGTGCAGGGTTTATATCAGTTTAAACCCGATTTGCCATTTTCGCCAGGTAGCGATGTATCAGGAATAGTTAAAGCAGTAGGGGAGAAAGTAAAGCATGTTAAAGTTGGCGATGAGGCTTTTGGCATTGTTTCGCATGGCGGTTTTGCCCAAGAAGTTATTGTACCAGGCAAAGCCATTTTTACTAAACCAGAAGATATGGAACACGAAATTGCTGCCTCTTTTATGATGGCTTATGGTACTTCTTATTATGCTTTAAAAAATAGGGCGAAATTAAAAGAAGGCGAAACGTTGTTGGTATTAGGTGCTTCTGGCGGAGTTGGTTTAGCTGCTGTTGAATTGGGTAAAATAATGGGTGCTAAAGTAATAGCTGCCGCTTCAACCAATGAAAAGTTGGAGTTGTGTAAACAATATGGTGCTGATGAACTTATTAATTATAATGAAGAAGATTTAAAAACCAAAACCAAAGAACTGACCAATGGAAAAGGCGCTGATGTTATAATTGACCCTGTTGGCGGAAACTATACAGAAGCCGCATTAAGAGCAACTGCTTGGGAAGGTCGGTTTTTAGTAGTTGGTTTTCCGGCAGGCATTGCCAAAATTCCTATGAACTTACCTTTACTAAAAAGCTGCCAAATTGTTGGTGTTTTTTGGGGTGCTTATGCTATGCAATTTCCTAAAGAAAATATGATGAATACCATGACATTAATTCAACTTTACAGAGATGGTAGATTGAAACCCCATATTCAAAAGACTTACACCTTAAAAAATGCCCAACAAGCTCTAATTGATATGATGGATAGAAAAGTAATGGGCAAAATTGTGGTTATGCCCTAAAACACATAGGTTAAAATAAAAATATAAAATTATTAATGTTAAAAATAATAAAACGTGACTACCTTTTGCGTGAGGTGAGTTATTACACCCTTTTTCTTTCTAAATTTTGCTCATTTAAAAACACTTAAACACAAGTCGATTGTAGAGGCATCTAAGGCATAAACGCTATTATTTAGATCAAGGGTGAAATCATTGTCATCTTTGTATAAAGGTAAAGCAAGCTGAATTAAATGTTGCGCCAAGCCAGACCAAATTCGCCAATCTCTGCTTTCATTTGCTCTGGTTAGCGTAGTTGTCCAAACCACTTTGGTAATACCAAGATGGTAAACTTTACTTTGGTGAGCTTTGAGACAATTAATAATATCACGAATACTTTCTCGGTAAGTTAACTGCTCAAACATCATACAAAGAAACTGTGACCAACATTTAAAATTTCTAAAAATAAATTTTCCTTGAAACATAAGCCATTTATCGAAAAAATAGCCATTTTTTGGGGAAATTTCTGAAGTCGAAAAATCGAAAAGCCCCGATAGCCAATTGAAAATAAAGATGTTATAGCGATTTTATATTTCTTAATGCATCACCAGTAATAAGTAAATGATATTTTTAGGGCGTTTCCCTTCGGGTCGGGCTGTCGGCACTCGCTATTACAATTCCGTTTTACTACATTGTAATGAGCTCAAACAATGCCTCCATCCCTAACGCAGCAACTAAATAATAAACATTTGGCTCTGCTTTACTAATAATTTGAGTTCGATTATTAATTGTATCATATTTATCCTCAAATCCGCATACTAATAATTTTGTTTTTCCACTTTATTAGCATTTCCACTATTCCGCAAGCTGATATGGCAGTCGGAATTGCTCTTATATATTTTTATTTTGACTATTTATTGAGTTGATTTA
>Ga0209187_1000560_pt1 | contig 60034 bp, 53 predicted proteins | sample BantaG_FD_187430 | JGI IMG/M metagenome (GOLD analysis project Ga0209187, IMG submission 187430) | Marine algal microbial communities from Bantry Bay, Ireland - BantryBay_4 metaG (SPAdes) (version 2) | ecosystem: Host-associated > Algae > Red algae > Unclassified | place: Bantry Bay, Ireland...
CAATACAATATTTCCCTTTACTGCTATTGAGCTGCTTAGCATACTGGGTTGCCAATTCATCCCAAGGGATCAACTCTGCCAATTTTACCCATCGGTTATCTTTATCTAAATGCTGTTCAAATGGGGTACTAAAACCCTCCAAAGTAAGCTGATTTGCTGGTGTATACTTAACCATAAGTGCACAATTTTAAGCTTCAATATACAAAATAGCTTGCACTTATCAAAATTAATAAAAATAATTTATCTACGTAAAATGTTGATAAATAATAATTTATGAAAGAAAAAATGATGGTTTGAGAAAGTCAGCAAGCCCTAACTATTCTGTAGAGGTCAGAAGTCAGACCGCTTCGCTTTCAGACGTCAGATAAATTCGGTTGAGTGAGGTCAAAAACGCCCTTTTTCGCCCTAATTGTGTCTAATGTCTAACATCTGACAATGAAATATTTTGACTATTGGATAGTTACGATAAGTTTTTGTTTAGACATTTTTTTATAAAATGTTTAAAACACTATTATGTTCAATAATATATTTGCACAAATCAAACGTAAAAATAAGCCAGTTTCCCTTTGGTATTCTGGTAAGCCAGTTTTGTAGCTATAAACTAACATCTTGCCATTTTTTTCTTTTTGCCCAGGCGTTTTGCATCTTCTACCTTTTCAATATATTCGGTGGCAAGCGGTACGCGGCAGGCTGTTTCTCCCATATTTACTTCTATTTTACCAATTTTGCTGGCTACTGCTTTGGCTTTTTCGGTAAGGCTGGTAATATAACTGCCTACTGCTATTACAAAACCATTCATAGTGTACCGCACTCTGTTAGGCGCTTTGGCTATCTTTTTTTCAACTCGTTTTAGTAATTTTTCGTAAGCCTTTATATCCAAATCCTTATCTAACTTAATAGCTACCAGGTTTGCTAAAGTAGACCATCCTGCAGCGGCAATCATTTCATCTTCATCTTCAATCCACTCTAAACCTAAATCAAAACCATAACAACTTTCGGCGGTAATCCAAGCAATTGTATACTCACTTAGCATGTACCAATAAGCTTCTTTAACCCATTTGCGTAAAACTTTTTTGGTCATCCGGTTTTCATCGGCAATTAAGCCTGCTAAGTACATTGCATCGCTATTACCGGTATCATACAACTCTAAAGCAAGTTCGTGATCTTTTTTTATCCGTTTTTGAATTCTTTTTAAATCCGAAACTTTAACCCCGTAAAAAGGTTCTTTTGCGCCATGTCGCATCAACACTTTTTTGTTGTTTTCGTTTGCGCGCTCTACCAATTCTGCCATTACCTCTTTCAAGGTCATTTTAATTTCTATTCTGGCCATAAAACTGTTTAGTTTTCTTTAATACAAATATAGTTAATATTAGTCAAAATGTTGTTGGCTTTTTTAATCTTATAGATTTAGTTAATTTTGGCCGTAGTGAATTCACATAAAAAATCTCTTAAAGAGCGCTTACACGAAATAATTTACGAAGCTGATACAACTGTTGGTAAACTATTTGATATAGTATTATTGTTTGCCATTTTGTTAAGTGTTTTAGTAGTTATGCTTGAAAGTGTAGAAAGCCTAAAACTAAAATATGGAAATTTATTTTATATAATTGAATGGGCCTTAACCATTTTATTTACTTTTGAGTATTTTGTTAGAATTTGGATAATTAAACGCCCCACCAAATATATATTTAGCTTTTTTGGTGTTATTGATCTCTTAGCGATTTTACCTACCTATTTAAGTTTGTTTTTTGTTGGCACGCATTATTTACTAATTATTCGTTCATTAAGATTGTTACGCATTTTCCGTATATTTAAATTAACCCGATACTTAAAGGAAAGCCAAGTTTTAATTACTGCTTTAGCTGCCAGTCGTACAAAAATAACCATTTTCATTTTTGCGGTTTTAATGCTGGTTTGTATTATTGGTTCGATAATGTATTTGGTAGAAGGCTCAGAAAATGGTTTTACCAGCATACCCGAAAGCGTATATTGGGTTATTGTAACTATTACAACTGTTGGTTATGGCGATATAACACCTCAAACTAACCTCGGCAAATTGTTAAGCTCTGTTATAATGATTATGGGTTACGGTATTTTAGCCGTTCCAACTGGTATAGTAGCTACAGAGCTAAACGCAGCCACCAAAGTACGTACCAATACGCAAGCTTGCAATAATTGTGGTTGCAACAAACACGATGATGTTGCGCATTTTTGTAAAATATGTGGGGAGAGTTTGGGGAAGTAGTTGATTTAGGCAACTACATAAGTAAACTAATTTAATAACTATTCAGTAGAGGTCAGAAGTCAGACCGCTTCGCTGTCAGACATCAGATAAATTCGGTTGAGTAAAGTCAAAAACGCTCTTTTTCGCCCAAATTATGTCTAACGTCTGACAATGAAATGGTCTGACTTCTGAATAGTTACCTAATTTAAATAATGTAAATTGGCAAATCCATCCTTCAAAATCTAACTATTTCTTTGTTGAATTTGCCAATTATAATTTTTTCGCTTATAGCTTAGCTATTTTTTTTCTTACATTATAATCATCAAAACGGATATCTAAAATATAAATACCACTATGTAATTCGTTTAGCGCCAACTTATTGGTAAAGTTAAAGCCAGATTGCTGCAACACAAGTCTGCCTGCTTGGTCAAACACTTTTATGTCACCTATATTTTTTTCTGTACTATTAATATGAATGTAATCAGAAACAGGATTTGGAAATACAATTATATCGCTTAAAGTGTTATAATCATTAATAGAAACAGGTTCATCATAAACAAAACGAAGTTCATCAAATACATAATACGACTCATTGCCTTCTTGCAAATAAGTTGAATCAGATACTGCAATTAAATTAAGAAATACTGAATCTGTTGCAAATTCATTTTCCAGATTGGTTATTGGTATGGTAAACTCGGTATATATACTGTCACCTCCTGCTATTGTTAATTCGCCGCTTGCGCCAACTTGAGCGTAAGTAAAGGTTGTATCTTCACCAAAAACTACCTCATAAGAATCACTAAATATACTATCACCAAATAAAATAAAGATGTATGCTGAATCTGTTTCCTGTCCAACATGTAAAAAACTACCTTTTAAAGCAGTTGGTACCGAATCGCAATTAAAAGTAGCTGCTGCATCTGCTATTTCATATAAATTATCTGGTTTTAGTTGAATAGCAGAAGCCGTTCCGTTAGCACCAGGTTCGTATTTATATTGCCCGGATATTTGTCTAAAAAAATCTTCAGTTAGTGTTTCTCCACTAAAGAATGCCTGAATGAATAAATAAAGATATCTTGCCGAACCCAAAAAGTGTGGTGAAGACAAGATGGGTTCTTCTATTTCGATATAGTCATAATAATATTCAAAATCACTTGAAATGTCTTCAAATTCTTCAAAGTCTCCACCTGGTATTTCACATTGTGAGAAACCTATTGCGTTGAAAAAAATAATTGTTGAGATAAGTAAAAAATAATGTTTCATAATTACAAAATATTTAGTTGATTAAAAAAATAAAAAACATTGCAAAACAAATTTAAATTTCAAAAAAACATTTCACTCGCTTTTAACAAATGTTGAAAAAGACGTTTCTCTATTGGTGAAAGTATAATCCCTTTTTGAAAAAGAGGGGGTTCTTTGTAAGTTATCAGAATCCCCCTTTCCAAACTAATTGACCTGTAAAATATTAGTGTAATTGTGCGTGGGCATGCTGTTTGCAATAAGGCAGATATTCGTTAACTTTATTGTTTTCTTGCTAAATTTTAAAATATGTGATAGAAAGTATTCATTAATTTTATAATGATGCAAAGATAGCAAGCAGCCTGTTTGATATGTTCACTACATAAAGTGATTTATAAATATCATTGTTTATCGGTAGTTGATTTAAAGCCTAATTGCGTTGTATAAATAGAATTAGTTTTGTTTTCACTTTCATTTTTTATAAAAGTTATAAATTTATTCGTAGCCATAAAGTGGTTTTATTACTACAAAGATGAAGCATGACAAATTGTTTTAGCAATTAATGCCAACAAAGTTGCCAATTGTAAGCGTAGAGAGCAAAAGAATTTTAAAAAGAAATTGAACATAGTTGCTCAATCGGACAGCCAGACTTTGCAAATTACTGTTGAAGATAATGGTAGGCACATTGACAAAAAATCTATTGAGCAAATGGGAAACGCAAAAGAGTGGCTTAAACTTGCAGAAGAGTACAAATATGCAAATTTTCAAGCATATGATTATGGTTTCGTTGAGCTATATCAAGCGCAGGGCAGAATAAGTATTAGTTATGATTCAATTATTTTGGCAATGGAATTTTTCGAGTGAAAATGTTAAATTTATTTTTATTGGTAGATAGAAAAAAACACCCTTTCCCAACCAACCGTTTGGTAAAGTGTAAAATATCTATTACCTTAGCAACATGCCACTTCAAAAAATAACTAAAAAAGAGATTATAGAAATTGCCAGACAGGTATTTACCAAGCAAGGCTATCACCACACTTCAATGAATGATATTGCCGAAGCAAGCGGCCTACAAAAAGGCAGTTTGTATCATCATTTTAAAGGAAAAGAAGAATTGATGATTGCCGCTATTGACTGTTTTCACCAACAATTTAAAAGCGATGCTTTTTCTGCCTTGGGTAATAAAGATTTCAATACTCAACAAAAGCTCAATCATTTAATTGATTGTTCTGAAAAAACATATTTAGAAGATGAAGGCAGTATGATGGCCAGCATTATGTTAGAAGTAATTAATACTGCCCCAGCCATTGCCAATTGTATTAAAAAATATTTTGAAGATTGGATCGCCTCTGTTATCCAAATATTATCGGAAGTTTACCCACCCAAAGGCGCACAAAAAATAGCCAAAGAAAGCATTGCCGCCATTGAAGGTGCCGTAATGATGATGCAAATTTTTAATGATAAAAGTTTTTTAACCCGAGTTCACGAAGGGTTGAGAAGGAGAGTGGCGCAAGATATTTTGGAGCGAGAAGTAGTTTAGGTAATTAATGAAAAAAAATAAAATCTCAATAACATATTAGTGTATCATCTATGAAATTGATAGGGCAGCGAAAATTGAGAAAACTCCAAAAGAAAAATTTGGGAAATAGAGCGCTTTCAAATGCAATTGATAAACTGATTACCGACTTTGAACAAAATGATATAAAAAATATTGAAGATTTAAAGAAAATTAGACCAGATGCAGACAAAGTACATTCAGACGGGTTTTTCTTTTTTAATTTGACAGACCACAGAACTATGATTCTAATTGCATTTCAAAATGCTGAGTCTACCATTTTGTGGTGTGGAAATCTATGAAACTTTATTTAAAAACAATAAAAGCACCATTAAAAAATGGCTAAAATCTAAAGGATTTATAAAATGAAAGAATTTGAATTAGATAATTTACTTCAGGCAGGTGAGATAAAATCTGAACTTGAATTGGAACAAGCTGCACAGGCAGATAGAAAACTTAGATTATTGGAAGCAAACAGTTCAATCGTTAAAAAGAAACGAAAACAGCTAAGAGTATTAATATATGAATATGAGCAAAAAAATTGGTCAACGAAATCGAAAATAACTAATAAAAAAATTAGCGAAAGTGATGAAGCTGAATTATTAGTTGATCAACAAGAAGACTTTATTTGCAATAGGAAAGAGCTGATAAAATCAAGATTAGCCAAACACAACCTAAATCAACAAGAATTTGGTCGGATACTTGGCTATAAAAATAAATCACATATTTCAGAATTAATGAATGGCATTAATCCATTTACATTAAGAGATTTGATTGTTATTAGCAAACTCCTTAAAATTAATTTAAATGATTTAGTGTTTAGAGCAATCTCTACAGATGAACAAAGAAAAATAGAAAAAACAATTAAACAGTTAGATAAACCTAATTTGAAATTGAATAAAAAAGAATTTGCATTTACATAAATTAGAGTTTTAAAACTTTTAGATACACTTCACAACCCAATTTTAAAAATGTCGAATTCGACAGGTTTAGAATTAGAAGAAAAATTAAACGATTTTAAAATATTAAAGCGCAAGTAAAGTAAAAGAAAATAGATTAAATAAAAAACCCGGATTCATCACCAGCACTAAAAGTATGGGAGAGGAATTACCGGGACTGCTAAATGCAAAGATATAGAAAATAATGAATAGACAGTATTATGAAAAGGTTTTTTCAATTCAAAGAATGGAAAAATACTTTACCAAATATCCTGATGATGAGCAAAGTGCGATTGCTCATTACCATCTTAATATTATGCTGTCAGAAGGATTTTATCTTACTTTATCAATGTTTGAAGTTGCTTTAAGAAATAGTCTTAATCAAGAATTAACTAAAAGTTTTGGAGCAAACTGGTATCTAAAGTTTGAATCAATTCCCGGACTGAGAAATCTTAAAAACAACATAAATACTGCTAAAAAACAAATTGTAAATCATAATGAAACGATAACGACTAATAAAATAGTAGCAGAACTAACACTTGGATTTTGGGTTAGACTATTGAATGCCGAATATGAACTAATTTTATGGAAACCTTTAAGGAAAGCATTCCCTTATTTAGAAAAAAGAAAGAGGCAAAGAAATAAGGTTTCAGCACCCATTAATAAAATCAGGAATTTTAGAAATCGAGTTTTTCATTACGAGCCAATATCGTGGAATCTTGATAACCTTAAAGAAGTACACAATACAATTTTAAAAGTATTGCATTGGTTAAATTGTGACTTACCGCAAATTGCAAACAAGTATGATAGAATTCCTGAATTACTTGAAAATGCGAAAAATAAAAAAATTAATCAGTAATGATGTTGCAAATTTTTAACGACAAAAGTTTTTGACCAGACAGTTTAGGTATACATAAATGAGTTAACATAACAAATAAATAATAAAATGCACATACAAGAAAAAAGAAAAATTATCAGACAAAAAATTGACAACATGCCAGAAGGAAAGTTGTCTGACCTTTTTGAATTTATTCAATCTTTAGAAGATAAAAATACTAAAACACAAACCCATTTTGCCAGCGAAAAGGTATTAGCAAAAGACTGGAATAAAGAAGAAAAGGCGTGGCAAGATTTATAGTTGAACATATTTTACGATAATAACTTAAAGATATACTTAGTAATCATAAAAATTATTAAACAGGAAATAAGAAATGCATTTATTCATATCATATACTTTGGAAGAGCTTAAACTTTTTCAGAAGCCAGCTTTAAATAAAAAAGTTCTATCTGTAATAAACTCATTTGAGAATGTGCATATATTCGAAAACACCTATGTTGTTAAGGTTGAAAATCAGTCTGAATGGAATAGTATTTTAACAAGACTTACAGGAGTCGCGGAAATGTGTGGTTGTGGCTTTAAGTTTATCATGGGACCTGCAAACATTGGCGGAACTTATAATGGTTGGTTGAAAAGTGACCAATGGCCACAATTGAAAAAAATAACATCAACAAAATAGGCCAATGATTCAAGAAAATATCAATTCGGAATATAGCGGTAATCCAACAGGAACAAATTTTAGTGTAAATGTTTCGATGCCTGAATGCATTGAAATAGAAATGGTCAATGCTAATAGTTTATCTGATTACGAACATTGGGGAAAAATTACAAGCGTAATGTCAAATTTATTAGTAGGATTTTTCGTAGGGTATTTAACAATTGATGAGACTAAAACAGATGTTAAACAATTTCTGCTTTGTTTATCTGGACTTTTTCTACTGTTTGTTATCTACTCAATATTTACAGCTTGGCAAAAGAGGAAGTTGATGAAAAGCAATACGAAGAAGATTCAAATGTTAGCTACAGAAGTTGTAAGTGAGTAAAAAAAGAATGAAAAAAGTTAAAGACAAAAGTTTAGAAATGAAGGACATTAGATTACTTCTTAATCCCAGTTTTAAAGGTATCGAATTCGACAGGTTTAGAAAAGAGACAAGACTTGATAGTTTTAATTTAACACCCCACACATAAACAAAAGCATTTTAAATAAATAAAACAAATCAATAAACAAAATAAACAAATAATATGGAAACAGCAACGCTCACCAAAGCAACAGCAAAAGTAACCCCGGCCCACAAACGAAAAATCAAGAAAGTAGCCGTACTCGGTTCGGGAGTAATGGGTTCGCGCCTCGCTTGTCATTTTGCCAACATTGGTTTAGAAGTCGTTTTGTTAGATATTGTACCTTTCGATTTACCGGAAGAACACAAAACCAACAAAGCAGCCCGTAACAAAATTGTAAACGATGCGCTAAAGGCAACACTAAAAGCCAACCCTTCGCCCATCTACAGCAAATCGTTTGCCAACAATATTACCACCGGCAACTTCGATGATAATCTCGAATGGATAAAAGATTGCGATTGGGTACTCGAAGCCATCATAGAACGCTTAGACATTAAGCAACAAATGTTCGAGAAGGTAGAAAAATTCCGCACGCCCGGCACCATGATTTCGTCCAACACATCGGGCATACCAATAGAGATGATGTTAGAAGGCAGAAGCGACGATTTCAAAGCCCACTTTGTAGGCACACACTTTTTCAATCCGCCACGCTACTTGCGCTTGTTAGAAATTATTCCATCAAAGCAAACCAGCCCCGAAGTAGTAGATTTCTTTATGCATTATGGCGATTTATTTTTGGGCAAACAAACCGTGTTGTGTAAAGACACGCCAGCTTTTATTGCCAACCGGGTAGGCGTTTTTGGTATGATGTCCGTCTTCAAATTATTAGAAGAAATGGATATGACCATCGAAGAAGTAGACAGCCTCACCGGAACATTTATTGGCAAACCAAAATCGGCCACTTTCCGCACCAGCGATGTAGTTGGTTTAGATACCTTAATAAAAGTAGCCAAAGGCGTTTACGAAAACTGTCCAGATGATGAAGTGCGAGAAATTTTTAAAATTCCCGACTACGTTTTACGTATGGAAAAAGAAGGTATGTTGGGCGACAAAACCAAAAAAGGCTTCTACAAAAAAAGCAAAGATGCCAATGGCAAACGTTTAATAGAACAATTAGATGTCAAAACTTTCGAGTACGTAGCTCAAACAAAACCACGTTTCGAAACCGTAGGCAACGCTCGAAAAATTGACGATTTAAAACTACGCTTAAAAAAGATTAACGAAGGCACCGACAAGGCGGCCGAGTTTTTACGTAAGTTATCGTACTATAATTTTCAGTACGCTTCACGCCGAGTGCCAGAAATATCTGACGAACTTTATCGCTTAGACGATGCCATGCGGGGCGGCTTCGGTTGGGAGTTAGGCCCTTTCGAAAATTGGGATGTACTGGGCGTTAAAGAAACCGTAGCAGCCATGAAAGCAGCCAATTTTGAAGTAGCCCAATGGGTACACGATATGTTGGCGGCCGGTAAAAAAAGTTTCTACACCATAAAAGAAGGCGTAGAATATTACTACGATTTACAAACCAAAGACTACAAAAAAATACCAGGTAGGGATAGCTTTATAATATTAGATAACCTGCGAACCAACAAACCAATTTATAAAAACGACGGCGCCACCATTCACGATTTGGGCGATGGCATTATGAACATCGAGTTCCATACCAAAATGAATACCTTGGGCGAAGAGGTGTTGCGTGCCATTCAAACCGGTATTAACAAAGCCGAAGAAGAAGGCTGGAAAGGCGTGGTTCTCGGAAACGATGCACCCAACTTTTCTGCCGGCGCTAACCTGTTTATGGTAATGATGATGGCCATTAATCAAGATTGGGACGAACTGAATACCGCAATCGCTGTTTTCCAACAAACGGTCATGCGCCTGCGCTATTCCTCCATTCCAGTAGTGGCAACGCCGCATGGTTTAACCCTCGGTGGCGGTTGCGAAATGACGATGCATGCCGATGCTTCCATAGCCGCAGCCGAAACTTATATTGGTTTGGTTGAAGTAGGCGTTGGCGTTATTCCCGCAGGTGGTGGCACTAAAGAAATGGTGTTGCGCGCCTCCGACCAGTACCGTAAAGATGGCCCGAAATTGCCAAACTTGGTTGAGCGATTTAGCAACATCGCCTCGGCAAAAGTAGCCACTTCGGCACACGAAGGGTTTGAAATTGATGTACTTAACCACAGCAAAGACGAAATAGTGATAAACCAAAATCGGGTAATTGCCCGAGCCAAAACCAAGGCGCTCGATTTGTACGAACAAGGCTACACACAAGCCCCGCAACGCACCGATATTGAGGTGTTGGGCAAATCGGCATTAGGCGCATTTTACTCAGGCGTAAAAGGTTTTGAGTTAGGCAATTACGCCAGCGAACACGATGCTAAAATAGCCAAAAAACTCGCCTACGTAATGGCAGGTGGCGATTTAAGTGCCAACTCCCTCGTCTCCGAAAAGTATTTGTTAGACTTAGAACGTGAAGCATTTTTAAGCCTCTGCGGCGAGCAAAAAACTTTGGAGCGCATACAATCAGTAATTGAAAAAGGGCGACCGGTACGTAATTAGAAGCCAGATGCCAGAAGCAAGAAGACAGACATTAGATTTGAGCAGCCAAAGCAGCATGTATGTACAAATCGGTCATAAAATTTTTAGAAGCGAAACGGTCAGCAACTCAAAAAGGGGCAGCCCGCTTTCCGCTAAATCTTTTTATTCCGCTTTGCTACATAAAAAGGATACCGCTGCAATCGGGGCTATGCATCCAACCGCAGTAGGTTTTTTTAGGCTTTTAGCTCAGGCGTTACAAACGCATTTCTCAATGGCGAAAGCAAATCGAAATTCAAAAATCGGTGTTCGATATTCTATATTCAAAACCGAAAAAAAGAATAACAAATATCGATTAACGGATGATGAATTTCGAAGTTTTTCTTTTGTTCAGAATAAAGCAAATCGAAATTCAACATTCGGTGTTCAACATTCGATATTCAAAACCGAAAAAAAGAATAACGAATATCGATTAACGAATGATGAATATCGAAGTTTTTCTTTTGTTCAGAATAAAGCAAATCGAAATTCAAAAATCGGTGTTCGATATTCTATATTCAAAACCGAAAAAGAGAATAACGAATATCGATTAACGGATGATGAACATCGATTTTCCTCCAATGGAACTTGTTCCATCGCTTATTTAACAACGAAGCAGCGAGGCATCAAAAATAGCCCCGATTGCAGCGGTTATAATGTGGAGCTTGCGCAACATTATTTGAGCGGAAAGCGGGACCAAAATTTCATTGAAACAAAATTGTTCTGCTTCTAATAATAATTAACGAATTAATAATAATTAAAATTATAATAAATTAAAACAAATAAAATGAAACAAACATATATAGTAGCAGGCTACAGAACAGCAGTAGGAAAAGCAAAAAGAGGCGGCTTACGATTTACGCCTCCGGTAGATATGGCGGCAACCGTAATAGACCATTTATTAGCATCGGTACCAAAGTTAGACCCGGCAGATGTGGATGACTTAATTGTAGGCAACGCCATTCCAGAAGCCGAGCAAGGTTTGCAAATGGCACGTTGGATTGCCATTAAATCGAAAGCTTTACCTAACACCGTTGGCGGCGTAACGGTAAACCGATATTGTGGTTCGGGCGTAGAAACCATTTCGCAAGCCATTGCCAAAGTAAGCACCGGTTTTGCCGATGTTATTATTGCCGGCGGAACGGAAAGTATGAGTTTAGTACCAACGGTGGGTTACAAAACGGTACCTAATTACGATATTGCCACCGAGCATCCGGAGTATTATATTGGCATGGGTTTAACGGCTGAAGAGGTAGCTGCCGAATACAAAATTGGCAGAGAAGAACAAGATGAGTTTAGTTTAAACTCGCACAAAAAAGCGTTGAACGCTATTAAAGAAGGGTATTTTAAAGACCAAATTGTACCTATTGAAGTGAACGAGGTTTATATGGACAATGGTGAGAAAAAAGAAAGAACCTACACCGTAGATACCGACGAAGGGCCAAGAGCGGATACCAGTATGGAAGCTTTAGGCAGGTTACGTCCGGCATTTAAAATGGGCGGCACGGTAACGGCGGGCAACAGTTCGCAAACCAGCGATGGGGCAGCCTTTGTAATAGTAATGAGCGAAGATAAAGTGAAAGAATTGGGCGTTACACCTATTGCACGAATGGTGGCCAATGCTTCTATTGGAGTAAATCCACGCATAATGGGTATTGGCCCAGTTGATGCCATGCCAAAAGCCTTAAAACAAGTAGATTTAAAATTTGATGATTTAGATTTAATTGAGTTGAACGAAGCTTTTGCAGCTCAATCGTTAGCAGTTTTAAAAAACAGTCCTGATTTGGATCCGGCCAAAGTTAATATTAATGGCGGTGCAATTGCACTTGGGCATCCTTTGGGTTGTACGGGTACTAAGTTGACTGTGCAGTTATTAAGCGATTTGAAACGAACGGGTGGTAAGTATGGTATGGTAACGGCTTGCATTGGCGGCGGGCAAGGTATTGCCGGGGTTTATGAATTGTTAAATTAGAAACGAGAGCCGAGAAGCCAGAGCCGAGAAAACCGAACAAACGAATCTGGCCTCTCGCATCTAAACAAAATAAATGTAAAACATGATTTCAAGCACAGATATCGAAAATAAAATTAGTGAATTAAAACCCATTCTATCACAAAAGTATTTTGTGAATAAGATTGGATACTTTGGTTCCTATGCTCGAAATGAACAAAAAGAAAAGTCGGACATTGACATTTTAGTTTCATTTAGCAAACCAATGGGATGGGCGTTTTTTGACCTGCATGAATTGTTGGAAAATGAACTAAAACTTAAAGTGGATATGGTTTCGGAAAAAGCCCTAAAGGAGCAATTAAGACCGATTATTTTAAATAGTGTAAAATATGTATGGGTTCAGTAAATAGAAATTTCATCATGTATTTGGAAGATATGATTCAGTCAATGGAAAGGATTGGGGAATATATTGAAGATTTTGACTTTCAAAAGTTTAATAACAATCAATTAGTAATTGATGCAGTAGTTAGAAACTTTGAGATTATTGGAGAAGCTTCCAAAAATATTCCAAAAGATATTCGGGAAAAATACTCGGAAGTTCCGTGGAGACCAATGTACGGTCTGCGAAATTTTATTGCACACGAGTATTTTGGAGTTGACTACGAAATGATTTGGGAAATTGCAAATAATAACATCCCACAAAATCTTAAAGATTTATCAAAAATAGTTGAAAAAGAAAAAAATTTGGATTAACAAATAATAATATTTTAAAATAAATAAAACAAAAATGGAAACAGCAACATTAGAACAAAAATCAACCATGCTAAAAGGAGGAGAATTTCTAATTAAGGAATCTTCTGTAGAAACTTTATACACCCCTGAAATGCAAAACGAAGAACAAAAAATGTTTGCCAATATGGTAGAAGATTTTGTTGAAAAAGAAGTTAGGCCTCATGTAATGCGTATTGATAAAGGCGATCACGATTTGGTGGTTGACTTGTTAGAACAGGCCGGCGACTTGGGTATTCTCGGCGCATCTTTACCAGAAAAATATGGCGGTATGGGCGTTGATTTTAATACCGATTCGTATTTAAGTGAAGAAATTGGTAAGTCGAACTCTTGGGGTGTTGCGGTGGCAGCGCACACGGGTATTGGTACTTTACCCATATTATATTATGGTAACGAAGCGCAAAAGGAAAAGTATTTGCCCGGCTTAGCAACAGGAAAATTAAAAGCGGCTTATTGCTTAACAGAACCTGGCAGCGGATCGGATGCTTTAGCAGCCAAAACTAAAGCCACATTAAGCGACGATGGCGAACATTATATTATAGAAGGGCAAAAAATGTGGATTACCAACTCGGGTTTTGCCGATTTGTTTATCGTATTTGCTCAGGTAGAAGGTAAGCAGTTTACTGGTTTTATTGTTGATGCAAAATCTGACAATATTGAGTTGGGTGCAGAAGAAGATAAAATGGGTATAAAAGGCAGCTCAACTCGTCAGGTGTTTTTTCAAGGGGTAAAAGTACCTAAAGAAAATGTGTTGGGCGAAATTGGTAAAGGCCACTACATTGCTTTTAATGTACTTAACATTGGTCGCTACAAATTATGTGCAATGGTTTTAGGGGGTTCAAAAAAATGTTTAGATGTAGCCGTAAAATACGCCAACGAACGTAAGCAGTTTAAACAAACCATTGCCAACTTTGGTGCCATAAAACATAAGTTAGGCGAAATGGCAATAAAAATTTGGGTATGCGAAGCGGCCACTTATCGAACCTCGGGCTTAATTAACGATATGATTGAGGAGCTAAAAGCCACCGGAATGGATTCTCCTTTAGCCAAATTAGAAGCGGCAGAAGAATATTCGATAGAATGTGCGATGCTAAAAGTATTGGGTAGTGAGGTTTTAGATTATGTGGTTGATGAAACGCTTCAAGTACACGGCGGTAATGGTTTTAGTGAAGAATATCCGGCAGCGAGAGCTTATAGAGATGCGCGTATTAATCGTATTTTTGAAGGAACCAACGAAATTAACCGCCTTTTATCGGTGGGTATGTTGCTTAAAAAAGCTATGAAAGGACAGTTGGATTTGTTTACACCTGCAAAAGCCATTCAAAAAGAATTGATGAGCGTGCCTTCTTTTGGTAAAAATGGAAGTAGTGGTGCGTTTTCCGAAGAATGGGAAACGATAGAAAATTTGAAAAAAGCTATACTAATGGTTGCCGGAGCAATGGCGCAAAAGTATATGGCAGCAATTGAGAAAGAGCAAGAACTAATGATGTTTGTATCGGATATGCTCATTGATTTATATAGTGCTGAATCGGCCTTGCTGCGTACTCAAAAATTAGTAGAAACGAAGGGAGAAGATTATGCAGCAATTTATATTGATATTACGAAAACGTTTTTATCTGATGCTTGTGAACGCATCTTTTTAAATGGCAAACATACCGTAGTTGCTTTTGCCGAAGGAGACGAATTGAAGGGCATGTTAATGGGCTTAAAACGGTTTACAAAGTACGATAATATTAACACAATTGCAGCAAGGAGAAAAATATCTGACGAAATGATTGCAAATAACAGTTATTGTATTTAACTTTGTATTATAGTTTTGGGGTGAACTGGGGATGCGCTACTTTTGTAGACATCCCCTTTTTTTATTTTTAGGCTCTTATAAAGAAGCTTCTACTCTTTATTATCCAATATCCTTTATCAAACTATATTTTTCATTTAGCCATTAATACACAAATTAAAGCACCAAATCATATTAATAATAAACAACTTATATGTTTGATTTATTTTCAGGTTGCAATTAATTTTATGATAAGAGGTTAACAAGATTACATAAAATATAGAATCATATTTATATGATTAGAATTACTAACGCTTTAAAGTTAAATTACAACTATCAAATTTAAACTCAAACTCTGCATCTAATTTTACTTCAAAATTATTGTTTAGCTTAAAAATATGCAGAGCCAGTTGTAATACGAGGTTTTTCAACAAAGCATATCGGAAAATGGCAAAGTCAGATGGTAAATTTATTTTTTATCAATCCTAAATGTGTCAATCACATTTACTCGTAAGCCTCTGCATAAAACGTAGCCAAAATTGTTTGGCCAACTGCTTTTAGGGTTTTACGGTCAATATTTTCCATATTGTCGTTTTGGGTATGCCAATGCTTATTAAATTTAGATTTTGAAGTAGCGTCAAACTCAATAATATCAATGGTAGGGATGTTAGCAATTGGGTTCACATAATAATGATCGTCAATCAATGGTTTAGTATTTTTATTTCTGAAATAAGAATCGTAGCCCAACTCCGCAGCTTTGTTCCATACTTTTTTAACAATATGCGGTGCGTATTTCATTGAAGTACCTTCTTTAGTAAAAATAGCATTTTTTCCGCCAACCATATCTAACAAAATGCCATACATTGGTAAGTTTGGTTGCCCTTTTACACTATTGGCCCAATATTGCGAACCCAAACAATAGCTGTCTTGTTTCTGTGGCAAGGGGCTATCTTCTGGTTGGCCATAATCTTCCGAGTCAAACAATACAAAATCGATACCAAGTGGCACATCTTGCTGGGCAATTAAGCGGGCGGCTTCTAAAATTACGGCAACACCGCTGCCACCATCGTTGGCGCCATCAATGGGCTTATGGTAGTTGCTTTTATCTGGGTCGTGATCAGAAAATGGGCGGGTATCCCAATGGGCGCAAAACATAATTCTACGCCTGCGTTCGGGTTTGTATTTGGCTATAATGTTTTTGCTGCGTAGCAACGTACCATCAAAAGCTTCAAGGCTGGCTTCTTGCACTTGTACTTTTATACCATAACTTTTAAATTGATTAACTAACCAATTACCGCAAGCTACATGCTCGGGTGTGTTGGGTACGCGTGGCCCAAAATCTACTTGTTTTTGTATAAAGGCGTAGGCACTATCGGCATTAAATTGTGGTACGGTGTAGTTGGGTTTTTGCTTTGGTGTGGTTTCTTTTTGGTTAGATGTTTTTGTTGTTTTAGTTTTAGATTGATCGGCAACGCAGCCTGAAAAAATGGCGAGGATGGTTATTAATGAGAATAACTGAAATGTACTTTTTATGTTAGCTGGTATAATTTGAAACTGGTGTTTTAAGTTAGGCTTTGTAAATGCCTTTTTTAAACAACCTTGTTGCAAAAGAGGTTGAGTATTGTTGTTTTTAGAACTTATGAAAATTTGTTGAATACGACTGCCACCGGAAATATAGCCCCGATTGTAGTGGTTATGCCTTTTGCCGCGTGGGCTTTGAAGCGTTGGCAAGGCATTTGAACGGAAAGCGGGTAGCTCCTTTTTAAATAGTTTTACTGTTTCGCTTCTAAATTTAAATAATATTTGTTGTAGCCTATTCATAAGTCCAGGTAGTTTCTGCGCCATCTTTAATTAATATTTTAAGTTGGTTAAGGTCGTTTCGAATTTTGTCGGAAGTACCCCAATCTTTTTTGGTGCGGGCTTCTGCACGGATGTCAATTATCAATTGCATCAAGCCATTTACCACTTTTTGGTTGCCTTCGTCTTCGGGCAACAAACCAAGTATGTTGGTAACAAAAGTGTTGAAAGTGGTTTTTAGGGTGTTAAAAGTTTGGGTGTTTAATTGACTAACATCGCTTTGCTTGTTGGCATAGGCGTTTATTTTATTACTGAGTTCAAACAATACGGCCAGCGTTTGTGGAGCGTTGAAATCGTCGTTCATTTTGTGGCTGCAGCTTTTACATAAGGAAAGGATGCTATCGTTTTCGGTGGCGTTTTCGGTATTGGTTTTATGTGCTAAACTGTTGAGTGTTTTTTGTGCGTTCATTAAACGTTTGTAGCCTTTTTCGGCTGCCATTAAAGCATCGTTACTTAAATCTAACTCGCTACTATAGTGGCTTTGCAACATAAAAAAACGAATAACCATTGGGCTAAAGCCTTGTTCCATTATATCATTATCGCCGCTAATTAACTCATCAGGATAGATGGAGTTGCCGAGCGATTTGCTCATTTTTTTACCGTTCATGGTGAGCATATTGGTGTGCATCCAATATTTAACGGGTTCGCCTTGGCCTGCGCCAATATTTTGCGCAATTTCACAATCGTGGTGTGGAAATTTTAAATCCATACCGCCGCCGTGAATATCAAATTGTTTGCCTAAATATTTGGTGCTCATTACCGAACATTCTAAATGCCAACCTGGTACTCCTTTTCCCCACGGGGAGGCGTAGCGTTGAGGATAGGTTTCGTCGCAATGTTTCCATATTGCAAAATCGCGTGGATCATTTTTTTCGTCTTGGGCTTCTAACTCTCGGTAACCATCTTGCTGTTCGTCAATATTACGGCCGCTTAGTTTACCATAGTTATATTGTTTGGCAAACTTAGGTACATCAAAATATACGGAACCATTTTTTTTGTAAGCAAAACCGTTTTTGATGATGGCTTCTACCATCTCAATTTGCTCAATAATATGCCCGGTAGCTGTGGGTTCAATATCGGGCGGTTGTATGTTAAAGATGCGCATTAAGTTATGAAATGCGGTGGTGTACTTTTGAACAATTTGCATTGGTTCAACGGCTTCGGCTTTGGCTTTTTCGCCAATAGAATCGGCCATTACACCTGCGCTATTGGTAATGTGGCCCACATCGGTAATGTTGCGGGCATAAGTAACTTGGTAACCAATATGTTTTAAATAGCGACGTATTATATCGAAAGAAATAAAAGTACGGGCATTACCTAAATGTTGTGTGGCATAAACGGTTGGGCCGCATACGTATAAACCCACTTTTGGTGGGTTAATAGGTTCGAATTTCTCCTTTTTGCCGCTTAGCGTATTTTGTATGTGCAATGCTTCCATAAGCGCACAAAGTTACAAGGTTTTATGAGATTTTGAAGTATTGAATTTAGCAGAACTTGTTTATGAATTGAAATTTTAAGCTTAATTATACTGTGCGATCATTTTTTGTAAAAATTCTCTAAAAGTTTTGCTTTTTGAGTGTTGAGTTTAAGATTCGTTATTTTACTATTTTTAATCGGAGTAGGCACCCGGGGAGTACGTCAATTCATAGCTATGGGTATATATTTCAAATACAATTCCAAATGGATCTTCCACATAACACATTTTAAATGGCTTTTCATCTGGATGATATGCCCTAATTGGCATTCTTTGCTTTCCACCGTAGGCAACAATTTTATCTACTAATGCTTCAATATTTGGATCTTGTATGCAAAAATGAAATAAACCCGTATTGAATGGATTAAATTCAGGTGCTTGTTTAACTCCATTTGGAAATGAAAATATTTCAACACCTATTCCATCGGAGGTAGATAGATGAGCAATTTCAAATTCTTCCCAATCTTCTCCAAAAACGTCAATACACATTTTTCCAATAGCGGTGTCTTTATCTTTTTTTATTTTTGATGGCTTCATAATAGTATACCAACCCATTACCTCTGAATAAAATTTTACAGCATCGTTAATGTTTGGTACTGTAATGCCTATGTGTGAAAACGATTTCGGATAGTTTTTGACTTCTTTCATCTGTTATAATTTTTTTGTTTACGTAATTTATTTTCAACTTATTAGTAACAGCATTTCTACGTTACGTTTTTTTTGTTCTATTGCATTTGCTGGTTTAACCTCAATTACTCGTTACGAGCTTTGTGACTTTTGTGTTTATATGACTTGTTCTTATTTATTGTAATTCGGTAATGGCACGCTCCAATATCTCATCTTTAGTTACATCGTTCCAATCAAAAAGAACTGGAATATCTGGTGGTACGCCATTTTCAAATTCGGGGCTTTTGTCGAGTGTTAGTGCTTGTGTTATTGAAAAACGATAAGTCCAACCGTTAGGTAATTGCCCTCCGTTGGGTACGCCAAGTCCTCCACCGGTAGTGTCTCCTATTAAAACAACATTATCCAGCGCCTTAGTGGCTAGGGCTGTAAAGGAACCCGCACTATAAGTTCCCCGGTCTATTAATACTTTAATGTTTTTGGTATACGGAGTACCTCCGTGTCCTGCTACATAAACGGGTGCAGGTTCTGAAAAATCGTTGTGGCCTGGGCCGTTTTTTATTCTTGAATAATTGACAAGCGTATTAACATCTACCAAAATGCTCAGAATACTGAACACATCTGATACCGCTCCACCACCATTTTCTCTTAAATCAAAAATTAATCCCTTGGTATCTTTATATCTGTCTAAAACAAAGTTGATATTGGTAGCGTTTATAGCACCGGTGAACGAAGGAAATCGAATATAGCCAATTTCTCCATTGTCTAAAAAATTGTGTGAGAAAGGGCCCGTTCTATAAAAGTCTTTGGTAATGTAATTATCAATAATTATACGCCAGTCAAAATTATCTTGTCCTAAATACCTTACTCCGAAAGATGATATATTAAAATCTGAAACAAGGTTGGTGTGATCGTCTCGTAGTTCGGTAAGCATTCCTCCTAACACACTAAACAAAGAGTCTTGAGACATACCTTTATATAACTTAGCAGCGTAGGCTACTTTTACGGCATCCCAATCAATATTTTTAACCTCAAAGTAAGCGTATTTCTCATCACACTCTTTCCAAAGATATTCAAAATTATCAAAAGGGTCGGTGGTGGAAAACTCTTTCTCAAAAAAAGCCTTTTCGCAAGAGGAAAGTGCAAAAATAACGATTAAAAATAATATGATATAGTTTGATTTATACAACATAATTTATCGATTGTTGGTGTTAAAAAGTAAGCTTAGTCTAAAAGTGTGATGTGCCATTTCAAATTTTTCCACAGCTCCACTTGTCGCATAAGCATCCCATATATACGAAAACTGAAAGGCATTTTTATTTTTAAGATAACGCGTATAATCTAAACTACTGCTTGCCCTAATGCCTGAAAAAATTTCGAATTCGTAGTCATCAAAACTCTTCGGATCATTTAATATCTCCGATTGACCATTATAGACGTAACCATTTCTATACGAACTATTGATTAAACCCAAATTTAACCTAAAGGCTAAATTTCGTTTTTTCTCATTCAGCTTATACCTCCAAAACAAAAATTTCTTTTCTTTTACAACCCGCCGGCTAATGTCTTTAGTAATTTTTATAGCCCCCATTGCATTTACAAAAATGTCAACTCCAAGCGCATTATTTTGTAATGACCCATTGATTCTTAGATTGCCACTTCCATTTATGAGAAATCCAACTTTTGTATTAATGCCCACAGAATTTAAAAGACCAACCCTATATAGTTGAGAATAATTAAGTACTACTCTTTTAACATTACTGAAAGTTGTGGTTTCATTAAAATTTGCAGAATACGACCCAAAATCGTAGGAAAGACTAAGTTCGGTTTCTCTATTGTTACCCATTTTAAGCCGTGAAAGTGCAATTTGACTGGGTGCGCCAGTATAAAAAAGGGGCGATGTGGCAAAATCTCGAAACTTTGAACGATTAATCCCAAATGAAATTCCATAGTATTTAGGAACTTGTTTACGTTTTTGCTTCTTAGTTAAAGTAGGTTCTTCATTTTTAAAGGCACTATTATCAGTTTGAGCTTGAACTGTTTTCGCTTTCGCTAAAAAGAGAAAAATAAATAGGCACATTATAATGAGATTTGCTGCACGCATAAAATTTGATCTTTATTAATTGCTTGTTATTTGGTTAGCAAACACATTGTTACAAATGGTTTGTTTTATTGTACTTATTAAAAAACAAAAATAGTAATTATAGTTGATATATAAAATTAGGGAGGACTTTTGTAAAATCTAAAAAAAAGCATTTAACTATAAATAGTGATATTAAACTTAAAGGTTAATCATAAATAAGGTAAAAACTCATCTTGTACATTATTGACCTATAAACTCAATTAAATTTATTCTTTTTTAGTTGGATTTTTCTCTACATTTGTGCACTCTATTACCTCCCTACTTTCATAAAAATAATTAGCGATATGAAAAAAATATTCTTATTTTTTATTCTTTGTAGTACAGTGCTCACAACCAAAGCTCAATGGAATACAGTTATTGGCTTTGATGAAGCAGATTGGTGTACCGCAATTGGAGGTGCGACGGCAACTTTAGTAGATGCTGATGCAGGCCAAACAACTTTTACTTTTGATGTGGATGTAGTAATGCCAGATGGCACTACTTGCCCTTCTTCAGGCTTAGACAATTATACAGAAGGAGCGGATGGAATAGATGATATTAGTATATCTATAACAGTAATGAGCAATCAAGATGCAGATAGCAACTGGTCAGAAGATCATTTAGATTTTGATTGTGCAAATGATAGATTTGATCATGACTTAACCATTAATGGAAATAACAGTAGTAGTTCACCAAATGATTATAGTTTTGCTATGATTGAGTTTACTTGGTTAAATGGGCTTTGTGTAGATATTGATAGTTTTGGTTTCGATTCGGGAAGTACCAATGGCTCAAGTGAAATGTATGAACACGGTTTGTTTTTTGTTAACGGCGCCTTACCTACAGGAAGTTTAACCACCTATACTAATGATGATTATAACGGATGTAATGGGGCAACACAAACTACAATAGGCAACTTTCTTTTAGGTACTCCTATGGTATCTGAAGGAAATATAGCACCAGGCGTTTGGACCGATGATGGATTGAATACCACAGTATCTTGTCCTCCAACAGCAGAGGCTGCTGGTACAAACCCAGATGCAGGAACAGGCGGAAACAACGGTGTTGATCCTTGTGGTGCAATGGATTGGAATTTACCGCCAGGCACACCGGTTACCAGTTTTACAACAATTTTAGGTTTACAAGATGTTGCTTATGATACTGATGGAAACGGCTTTTCTTCTTCTAATACAAGCCCTATTGCTCGGCTAAATGAAATTAAAATTGGTAAAGCTTGCGCTTGTCCAACGACTACTATAGTTAATGGTACAGCAGCTTCCGTATGTGCCTTAGGTACTGAAATTTCAGATTGGAAAACAGCAGTTGAAGCTACCGATGGAACAGGTGCTTTACCATTAAATGTAATGCAATCAACTACGGATAACGCAATTAATATTGAAATAGTTTACTCCGCAACTACTGGTCAAACGGCCTGTGTTTTAGATGTTGTTGAGCCTTCCGGGGCACATTCTGGTGTTGGTTGTGCAAATGAAGATCAAACAACTTATGCTTATGTTGTTTGTGATTTAAATACTGATCAAGATGAAGATTGTACAACTGGAGCAGCCGATGTTACTATTACAGAAGTTGGTTCAATTACAATAACATATTCTCCACCTGCTCAAACTCCTACCATCGCAATAGATGATGATGTTTGTAACTACACAATTACACCAGCTTGCCCTAATGATGTAATTGCTCCTTCTCCATTTACAGCAATGCCTGGTGAGGATCCGCCAGCAACCAATTTTACAGTAACAACAGAAAATAGCTGTATGGCTATGTTTATGTTAGATCCAGCAGAATGTCCAGCATCAAACCCTGTAGCTGTTTTAGGTTGCCCTAGTGAAATTGATATTTGCTCGGACGTATCTGTTTCAATAAATGCATCTGATGCTAATCCAGATACTGCTGCTTCATCAACGGCAATCTATAGCGGTACTGCAGCAGGTTTTATAAATACCATGGGAACTGCTTCAATTGGAGATGATGTAATTGACCCAAGTTTAATAGCTAATGCCGGTAGTTATAATTTAATATTGCAGCTAATGAGTAGTGATGGTACTTTAAGCGAACCCGTTGAATGTTTAATTGTAGGAGTAACTACTTGCCAGGCAGACGGCGGAGCTTTTCCAACAGGCCCATAAAATTTACATTAGATTTCACTAAAATTTCACACTAAATTTATAATGATAAAGCCTGTTCAAATATTTGAGCAGGCTTTTTTATTTTTAAATAATTATCGTTTATGAAAAATCTCATATTAGTTTTATGTCTATTTGCTCTTCAAATAAGCTTTGCCCAAAACCCAGATTTTTATATGGATACAATTACAACAACAAGTTTGGTAATTTTAGGTACTTTGCAAGATGCTGGTGCGCCACATATAGCTTGCAAAAAAAATTGCTGTAAAAATTTGTTTGAAAAGCCTAATATAGATTTGCAAGTAGTTTGTTTGGGTATTATTGACCCAATAGCTAAAAAGAGTTATATGTTTGAAGCAACACCCAACATTATTACACAAACAAAAAAACTGACTCGATTATGTACTTTTAATAATAAAGAAACACCCGATGGCATTTTTTTAACTCACGCGCACATTGGGCATTATGCAGGTTTAATGTATTTGGGCAAAGAAGCGATGAATGCACAAGCTATGCCAGTTTTCGCTATGCCTAAAATGAAAGCTTTTTTAAAAAACAATGGACCCTGGAATCAGTTAGTTAACGAAGAAAATATTGCTATTCAACCTTTACAAAATGAACAGAAAATTCAACTTACGGCTAACATTACTGTTATGCCTTTTACCGTACCTCATAGAGACGAATATTCGGAAACAGTTGGCTATAAAATTTATGGACCTGATAAAAGCGTTTTATTTATACCAGATATTGATAAATGGCATTTATGGAAAAAGAACATTATAGAAGAAATACAACAGGTTGATTATGCTTTTTTAGATGCTACTTTTTTTGATGCCGCAGAAGTAAACAATAGAGACATTTCAGAAATACCGCATCCTTTTATAATTGAAAGTATGGAGTTGTTTAAAAATTTAACTGCTAATGAAAAGCAAAAAATACAGTTCATTCATTTTAATCATACCAATCCTGCAATTGACCAAAATTCTGAAAAGGCAAAATTGATTATCAAAAACGGATTTAATATTGCTACTATCAACAGCATTTTTAAGTTGTAGATCAGTTGCTTAATAACGATTCATTTACTGCTCTAAAAAAAGCCAAAATAACAGGGAAGTTAGAATACAAATAACTTTTATCGTTATTTTTAATATTGGCAGAGTTTTGAGCGATAACTGTTTTGGTTTTTAAGTTAATGTAAATGTATTGGCCAGAATGGCCGCGCGCTACCATTTCATTACCATCGCCAATTGGCAACCACCATTGATAACCATAGCCAGTTGAACCATCGGCAACTTTTTTTAAATGCGGTTTTGTAATTGTTCTTGAATCTTTTAACCACTTTGCAGATACAATTTGTTTGCCATTCCAATTACCATTATTTATTACCAATTGGCCAAATTTTAAATAATCGCGCAAGGTGGCATTTAAGCAACCAAAGGCAATTTCCATATCATTGTCATCAATATTCCATTGTGCATCAAACTCGGCACCAATTGGTTGCCATAGTTTTTGCTGCATATAATTGCTTAACGAAGTTTTAGTACTGTTTACTATTAACATTGCCAAAACGTGGGTATCTAAACTTACATAATCAAACTCGGTGCCTGGCGGCCTAAGGTTTTTTAAAGATGCTGCAAATTCGTTTTGCGATTGCCCCAAAGCAAAACCTCTGCTCCATTGGTTAATATCGCTCCAAAAGTCGCCGTAGTTTTCATCAAAGCCAATGCCGCTGCTCATTTGCAATACATCAACTATTTTTACACCTTCATAACCACTACCTTTTAATTGCGGTACATATTTATCAATTGGTTCTTCAATTGATTTTATGTAACCTTCATCAATAGCAATACCCAACAAAACCGACACAAACGATTTTGCCACCGACCAACTAATATGCGTAGTATTGGCCGAATTTCCATTGTAGTATTCTTCAAATAAAAGTTGATTGTTTTTTACGATTGCCAAGCCTGTAACAAACAAAGAGTCAATATAATTTTTTGCTGTGTGGGTTTTATCTTCATACTTAAAATTGGGCAAACTAATGGTGGTACCTTTTTCAAAATAGTAAGGATTAGGCGATTTTTTCACAGTATGAAATGGAGTAAAGTCAGTAGAATGATAAAAATTTTCGTGTATCATTTCTGGTTCAAAAAAATTCATTACCCGATGTAGTCGTTTCACTTTTCTAAAATTGAAAAGGAGTAGTAGCACTACAATTAAAAATCCTATCAAAAGTAAGTTTCTAAAAAGTTTCATTTTGGAAATATACTGAAAAATAGTTGATGCTTAATTACGAATGCAACAATACATTTCTAAAATACCTCTTACATTGCTTATCTTTACATAAAATTAAAAGTAAAAAATGATTGCAACCAGTTTAAGCTTTCAACAACAAATACAACAAGGCATACCTAATGAATTACCTGCACCAAAAGTGTACGATATTTCTGTAAATCACGCTCCTAAAAGAAAAAGCATCTTAACAAAAAAAGAAAAACTGTTGGCTGTAAAAAATGCTTTGCGCTATTTCCCAAAAAAGTGGCATCAACAATTGGCTGTAGAATTTTATGAAGAGTTAGCAATTTATGGACGGATATATATGTATCGTTTTAAACCAAACTATAAAATGTATGCACGACCTATTAAAGAATACCCAGCCAATTGCCAAGCAGCAGCAGGCATCATGTTGATGATACAAAACAACTTAGACCCAAAGGTGGCGCAACACCCCGAAGAGTTAATTACTTATGGAGGCAATGGTGCTGTGTTTCAAAACTGGGCGCAATACCTGTTGGTAATGCAATATTTAAGTGAAATGACAGAAGCGCAAACCTTGCATATTTACTCGGGGCATCCGATGGGTTTGTTTCCAAGTAGTAAAGCTGCGCCACGTGTAGTAGTTACTAATGGTATGATGATACCCAACTACAGCCAGCCCGATGATTGGGAAAAATACAATGCCTTGGGCGTAACACAATACGGACAAATGACAGCTGGCTCGTATATGTACATTGGCCCACAAGGCATTGTACATGGCACAACTATTACCGTTATGAACGCTTTTAGAAACATCTTACCAAAAAATGAAAGCATAAAAGGCAAAATATTTTTAACCGCAGGTTTGGGTGGTATGAGTGGCGCGCAGCCAAAGGCAGGCAACATAGCAGGTTGCATTACAGTTTGTGCAGAAGTAAACGCAAAAGCAGCAGAAAAAAGATATGAACAAGGCTGGGTAGATGAGTTGCATTATAATATTGATGAATTAATTGTTAGAGTGAAGCAAGCCCAAACTAATGAAGAGGTGGTTTCGCTGGCCTACTGTGGTAACGTGGTTGAAGTTTGGGAAGCTTTTGATGAAGCTGATATTTTTATACACGTTGGCAGCGATCAAACCAGTTTGCATAACCCTTGGTCGGGCGGTTATTACCCAGCAGGTTTAAGTTATGATGCAGCTAATAATATGATGCGAGATGAGCCAGTTTTATTTAAAACAAAAGTTCAACAATCTTTAAAGCGACAGGCGGTTGCCATTAATCGGCATACCGAAAAAGGCACTTATTTTTTTGATTACGGTAATGCTTTTTTGTTAGAAAGCAGCCGAGCAGGAGCCGATGTTTTGGCCGCTAATAATATTGATTTTAAATATGCCAGTTATGTGCAAGACATTTTAGGCCCTATGTGTTTCGATTATGGTTTTGGCCCTTTTAGATGGGTTTGTGCTAGTGGCGATGCTAACGATCTTAAAAAAACAGATGGCATTGCAGGTAGCATTATTAAAGAAATGATGTTAAGCGCACCAACAGAAATTAAACAACAATTGGCCGATAATTTGCAATGGATAAAAGCTGCCGACGATAACCAAATGGTGGTTGGTTCGCAGGCCCGTATTTTATATGCAGATGCGGAAGGCCGTATAAAAATTGCTAAAGCTTTTAACCAAGCCATTGCAAGTGGCGAAATTTCTGCGCCTATTGTTTTGGGTAGAGATCATCACGATGTAAGTGGCACCGATTCGCCTTACCGAGAAACGAGCAATATTTATGATGGTAGCCGTTTTACTGCCGATATGGCGATACATAATGTTATTGGCGATAGCTTTAGAGGCGCCACTTGGGTGAGCATACACAATGGCGGTGGCGTTGGCTGGGGCGAAGTAATTAATGGTGGTTTTGGTTTGTTGTTAGATGGTAGTGATGATGCTGAAAATCGCTTACAACAAATGTTGTTTTACGATGTAAATAATGGTATTGCCCGCCGCAGTTGGGCCAGAAATGAAGAAGCTATTTTTGCTATAAAACGAGAGATGGAACGCAGCCCTAATTTAAAAGTTACATTACCTAATTTAGTTGATGAAGATTTGCTGAAGGAGATTATTGATTAAAAATGAAGCTTTTGTTGGCGAGCGGATCTTTCCCGCATTTCAAATTGAAGCGGGGACGTTTTGAATAGTTATAAATTAATATATTTATATTAATAAATAATAATATTTGTATTATTGCATCAACCAACTAGTTTAAGCTTTCTTACATTCAGCCAATACAGTTGGTAATAGCAAAAAGGGCTATTTAAAATCATTTCACAGTAAAATTAGCTATAATCTGGAGAGAACAGCAGCCAATAAAGCTGTTGCCAGAAAACTCTCGGTAATCGTTTATTATATGTTAACTAAGAAATAAGCCTACAAACCAATTGATGAAGTTGAGAAAAAAGCAAAATGAAGTTGAAAACGATAAGAATCATACAATCGAAACTAAAGAAGTATGACATTAAGTTAAAAGAAGTGAAATATGTAAGATAACGAATAACAGCATTAATTTGTGGAGTTGTATAGAATCTCATCTATTTTTTAGGAGAGATAGCGGATATTTTATTCCGTTGATCTCCATAAAATTCCGCTATGTCGTTTGTTCGGTTTTTCCTTTTTTTCATTAAAATAGTAGTAAAACCAAAATGTTTTTTTTACTGGTATGATTTAATATTGGCAAGTTAAAGGATTTAAGAATAGTAGAACCACGATTAAAAAGTGGCTAAAAGCTTTTAAAACGATAAGAAAGTGATCTTTCAGAAACTATTTTTTCAGTTGATTAGGCTATCAAATAAAATTTCTCATTTAGCTGTACACCAATTGTATATCAAATGTTTAACATTCTCTAACTAATGAAATAAAGTTACTGTGGTAGTATTTTCAAAATTAGTACTAATCTTAATTATTTAATAAACTACGTTTTACTATCTTTAAAATAAAAAATGTCAAAAACTAAAAACCGTTGTACCTGGTGCACTTCAAGTGAATTGTACATTTCTTACCACGATGAAGAATGGGGAGTGCCAGTTTATGATGATCGTTTATTATTTGAAATGTTGCTGTTAGAGGGAGCGCAAGCTGGTTTAAGTTGGATTACCATTTTGAACAAGCGAGAAAAATATCGAAAAGCTTTCGATAACTTTGATGCAAAAAAAATTGCTTGCTATACTGATAGTTATAAGACTGAATTATTACAAAATCCTGGCATTGTTCGTAACAAATTAAAAGTAAATGCTGCGGTAACTAATGCACAAGCATTTCTTAAAATACAAAAAGAAGAAAGAAGTTTTAGTGGTTATATATGGCAATTTGTGGAAGGTAAACCTATTAAAAATAGTTTTGAAATATTAGCCGATGTACCTGCAAGCACCCCTGAGAGTGATACTATGGCTAAAGACTTAAAAAAACGTGGGTTTAAATTTGTAGGTAGCATCATTTGCTATGCTTTTATGCAAGCAGTTGGCATGGTTAACGATCATACTACCAATTGTTTTAGGCATAATGTGATTGATAAAATGAAATAAGAAATCTACTTTTTAAGAGTTTACAAACTAAAGCTCAAAAAAAATCCCTCAAACAATATTTGCTCAAGGGATTCTAAAAAATTTCTTTATAAAAACTTATGCAGTAACATCAGCCTTTTTCTTTTGGCTTCGTTTGGCACGTTCGTTGTAAACTACTCTTTGGCGCTCTGGCTCGGTTAAATCAGCAACTATTGGCGAAGCAATAAATATTGAAGATAACGTACCTACCACAATACCCAAAACTAAAGCAAAAGCAAAGCCTCTTATTACTTCACCACCAAATATAAACAATACTAATACCACAAACAAGGTGGTAAAAGATGTAATTAAAGTTCTACTTAAAGTACTGTTTACTGCAGAATTAATTACTTCTTTCATTGGCTGTTTAGTGTATATACCAAGGTACTCCCTAATACGATCAAACACTACCACCGTATCGTTAATAGAATAACCAATAACTGTTAATATAGCTGCTATAAAAGCTTGGTCAATTTCTAAAGTAAATGGTAAAATACCAGCTCCTAAAGAGAAAATACCCATAACAATAGCTACATTTACAGCTAATGCTATAATAGCCCCAAGGCCATATTGCCACTTTCTAAACCTTACTAATATGTATAAGAAAATACAGGTTAGTGCAATTAATGTTGCCCATATTGAAGTTGATTTAATATCATCGGCTATGGTTGGACCAACTTTTTGCGAACTTAAACGATATTCTTTTTTAAATTTTTCGAAAGTAGGTTGCTCTTTATAAAAACCTTTAACTCCTTCGTAAAGTAAACTTTCTACTTCATTATCAATTTGGCTACCGTTTTCGTCAATTTTGTAATCGGTAGTTATTTTAATTTGATTATTGGTACTAAAAGATTTTACAACAGGAGCTTGGTTACTAAACTGCTCGGTTAAGGTTGATCTAATATCACCAACGTTAATATTATCATCAAACTGAACAACGTAATTTCTTCCTCCTCTAAAATCTACACCAAAATCAAACCCTCTAACTGCTATTGATGTTAAGCCTAATAGCACTAAAAAACCGGCAATTAAGTAAGCTGGTCTTCTTTTACTAATAAAATCAATATTTAAATTTTTGAAAGCACCTTTACTTATTCCAGTTGAAAAAGTTGGTTCTTTACCTTTATCTAATCTTGCATCAAAAAATAACCTTGCAACAAAAATTGCTGTAAATAATGATGATAAGATACCGATACATAAAATTACAGCAAAACCATAAACAGGCCCTAAACCAAATATAGCTAAAATTACACCTGTAATAAATGTGGTAATGTTAGCATCTAAAATTGCACTATATGATTTTTGATAGCCATCGGCAACTGCTTTTTTAATGCCAGAACCTTTTAATAACTCTTCTCTTATCCTTTCAAAAATAAGTACATTAGCATCTACCGCCATACCAACTGTTAATACTATACCAGCCATACCAGGTAAGGTTAAAGCTGCTCCAAATGCTGCCAACACGCCTATAATAAAAAATAAATTAAGTAATAGCACAATGTTGGCTACTATACCACCATTACCATAATACAAAACCATAAATATTAAAACAGTTACTAAACCTAATACTAAAGCTAACAAACTACTTCTTACCGACTCTTCTCCTAATGAAGGACCAACAACAGCTTCTTCAATAATTTCTGTTTTTGCTGGTAAAGAACCTGCCTTTAATATGTTTGCAAGATCTTTAGTTTCCCTAACTTCAAATTGACCACTAATTTCTGTATTACCTCCAGAAATTTTCCCATTCACTACTGGTGAAGTATATACTTTGTTGTCTAAGACCACAGCAACTTGTTTCCCAATATTGTCGCCTGTCATTTTGCTCCATTCGTTTGCACCAATGCTGTTCATACTCATAGTAACAACAGGTTTGCCAGTTTGGCTAAATTCGCCTAAAGCACTATTAACAACATCGCCTGACATACGTGGACGTGGTGGACTAAATCTACTTTTAAGTGCATAAAGCGTCATAAATTGAGCCCCATCTTCATTTTCAAATGGCTTTGCATCCCAAGCAAATTTTGTTGTGGCCGGAAAAATACCTCTCACACCTTTTTTATTGAGATACTCCATAACTTTAGCAGTATCTTTTTTTGATGCATAACCAACAACTGCGCCTTGCTGAGGCACTTGACGTCCTCCATTATTTACAAAGGCGGGTGAAAACAAAGAAAATAAAGGACTACTTAATTTAGATCGTTCTTCAACTGCAGATGCTGTTGTATCTAAGGCAGCAGCAGAGTTATCTGCCATTAAACTTGTTTCTGTAATATCTCCTTCCTCTACAGCATCGTTAACGGGGTTAATTGGTTCGTTCAATTCTTTTAAACGTTCCACCCTTGCAGGATCTTCTTCATCTAAAATCTCTTTTAATTTCGCATCAGCTTCAATCATTCTTGCAGCAATACCTTGTGCACCACCGTTTTCGTCGGTTTCCCAAAACTCTAACTTTGCAGTTGCTTCCAGTAGCTGTCTTACTCGTTCCGGATTGTCAACACCAGGTAGTTCAACAAAAATTCTTCCGGTATTTTGTTGTAGCGACACGTTTGGTGAAGCAACACCAAATTGGTCAATTCTTGTTCTAATAATTTTAAAAGTTGACTCAACAGCTTCTTTGGCTTTTTCATCAATAACGGCTATTACTTCTTCGTTAGTTGAGTTAAAGTTTACTTTATCTTTCAATTCTTGAGTTGAGAAAATAGCAGCTAAACGAGCATTTGGATCTACTTGCTCAAAAGCTCTGCCAAAAAGTGTTACAAAATTTTCATCGCTATTCTTTTGGTTTTCAATAGCTATATCAATAGCTTTATGAAAAGTTGCATCAGAAGTTTGACTGGAGAGGTATTTGATTAAATCTACTAAAGAAACCTGTAATACGGTACTCATACCGCCTTGCAAATCTAAACCTAAATTCAGTTGACGCTCTTTACACTCGTTATAAGTATATTTTAACGGACCAAGATTTACCACGTTTTCGTTTGCAATTGAATCTAAATAAGCGGCTTTAGCTGATCTAACATCTTCTGCCTCATTATTCGCAACCATTTGTTTAGCATATTTGGTGGCTTTGCTGTTTTGCCGAGACGTTAAAAAAGTAAACGACAAATAGTATAAACACACCAATACTAACAACACTAAAAAAGTTCTAATAAGACCCTTGCCTTGCATTTAATATCAGTTTTTGTTAAAAATGAGTGCAAAGATAAGCATATTAACTAACTCCACCTATAATTTTGACAATTACATTGTGAAAACTGTTACTAGTTCAATTATTTAACCGTCATTATGTAACAAAGTATTATCTTACTTATCTTTGCAATAATGAATGTACCAAATACATTAACTCTTTTTCGAATTCTGGTAGCTATTACTGTTCCATTTTTTTTAATAAATGGAACTTTTGAGGTTAGAATTATAGCTGGTATAATTTGCACAGTCGCCGTATTAACTGACTGGATAGATGGTTGGTATGCCAGAAGATTTAATGCTGTTACTAATATTGGAAAAATTCTTGACCCAATTGCTGATAAGGCTTTTGTTATAATTTGCTTATCGGTGTTAGCATATGTAGGTGTAATTTCTTTTTGGTGGGTTGTACCTATTGTTTTGAGAGAAATAATAGTTACCGTATATCGTTTTATTTTTATTGAAAAAGGAAAGATAATTGCTGCGGTTACTAGTGGTAAAATAAAAACGGCCATGCAAATGACTACCATAGGAGTAGCTTATGTTATATTTATGATAAAGAAACATTTTTTGGAATATTTTCACGAAGCGTATTTTTTGATTTTGTATTGTTGTTTAGCAGTAACCCTGTATTTAACTTTAAGATCGGGTTATGTATTTTTTAGAAATAATTGGAAGTTGGTGTTAAGTGTGCACAAATTAGATTAGTTTAAAATGTCGAATCAATCTTTTTTAAAGCATAAGTTACAAACTTGGTTTAGAGATTTTACAAGCCTTGCCAACCCTTTAATTTTATTGTTTGTTCCATTAGCGGTTTTAAAGCCTTCTTATAATTATGTGATACTGATAATTTTATTAAGCATAAACGAAATATTATGCTCTCTAATAAAAATAATTTTTCCTAAAAAGCGACCAGACGGGCAATCCTATTCAACCTTATTAGAAAAAATTGATGCAGGCAGTTTTCCCAGCTTGCATACTTCTCGTATTACCATAACTTATTTAAGTTTGTTCTTTTTAACCGATATATTACTATTAAAAATTCTTTATACCTTAGTAATTGCCCTGGTGGCTTATTCTCGTATTCAACTAAAGCGACATTTTTTGACAGATATTATTGGTGGCTTTGTAATAGGAATAATTATTACACTATTGGGTTTGCAATTTTTCACAATATAAGTTTGTGAATATTTTATTATAAGTTTCAGTACTTTCTAGTTAAATTTGCTTTTACTTAAAGCGAAGTAAATTGAACAACTTAGTAACCGATAAATTTATAAACCGACATCTTGGTTTAAACAAGGCCGATATACAAAAAGCTTTGAAAGTACTTAATGTTGGTAGTATTACCGATTTAATTGATGAAACCATACCAGCCGAAATACAACTTGACCAAGCATTAAATATAGGGGAAGCCTTAACAGAGGCTCAATATTTAAAACACATAAAAGGCTTGGCTAATAAAAACAAGGTATTTAAATCTTACATCGGCTTGGGGTATTATGGTACAATTACACCAAGTGTTATTAGTAGAAATATATTTGAAAACCCTGGTTGGTACACACAATACACCCCCTATCAAAGCGAAATTGCACAAGGCCGTTTAGAGGCTTTATTAAATTTTCAAACAATAGTATCAGATTTAACAGGCTTGCCTATTGCCAATGCTTCTTTGTTAGATGAAGCAACTGCGGCAGCCGAGGCAATGTTGTTATTGTATAATCAGCATCTTAAAAAAAATAGAAAAAACCCAAAAAATACTTTTTTATTAGATGAACAAATATTTCCACAAACAAAAGCAGTTGTAGAAGCCAAGGCAACACCTTTAGGTATTAAAATAGTGTACTTTAACGCCAATGAAAACACGTTACCTAATAATGAAGATTTGTTTGGAATGTTACTGCAATACCCAAATAAGCAGGGCGCAACTTTAGACTATAGCAACTTGGTTAACGAAGCGCAATCGCAAAATATTTTTACGGCAGTTTGTGCCGATATTTTATCATTAACCTTATTAAAACCACCCGGCGAATGGGGAGCTGATGTAGTAGTTGGCAGCACGCAACGCTTTGGCGTACCAATGGGTTATGGTGGGCCACACGCTGCTTATTTTGCTACGAGAGAAAAATTTCTTCGTGCAATACCAGGTCGTATCATTGGCATTTCTAAAGATAAAAATGGTAAACATGCTTTAAGAATGGCTTTGCAAACCAGAGAGCAACATATTAGACGAGATAAGGCTACTTCAAATATTTGTACCGCACAAGCACTTTTGGCTATTATGGCTTCAATGTATGCAGTGTATCATGGAGCGGAGGGTTTGAAAAAAATTGCTACTAAGGTTAATTATTTAACGGCGCTGTTAAAACATCAGTTAGCAAGTATTGATATAAAAATAGTAAACAACAATTTTTTTGATACGATAACAATTGATTGTACGGACGATAGCAAATTGGTGGAAAAGGTTCGAACATTATGCTTAGCAGCACAGCTTAACTTTTGGTTTGAAAAAGATGCCATTCAAATTAGTTTAGATGAATGTACCGAAGTTGAAGATATAGCAGTTATTGCCAGCATTTTTGCTGAAGCAAAGGCAACATCTTATCCAAAAGAAGTACAAACTTTAATAAATGAAATTGAGTTTGATGCAATTGGTATTCTGCCAAAATTAAAACGCAGTAGTATCTTTTTAACACATCCAGTTTTTAACAGCCATCGCTCCGAAACACAAATGATGCGTTATATTAAATTGTTAGAAAATAAAGATTTATCCTTAACGCATAGTATGATTCCTTTGGGTAGTTGTACCATGAAATTGAATGCAGCCACTCAATTAAAACCAGTTAGTTGGGCAGCGTTTGCGCACATTCATCCTTTTGCACCAAAAAACCAAGTGGAAGGGTACCAATTAATTATAGAAGAATTAGAAAAAGATTTAAGCACCTTAACAGGAATGGAAGCTTGCAGTTTGCAACCCAACAGCGGAGCGCAAGGCGAATATACGGGCCTAATGGTAATACGAGCTTATCATTTAGCAAATGAAGATGTGCAAAGAAATATTGTTTTGATTCCATCTTCGGCACACGGCACCAACCCAGCCAGCGCAACAGTTGCCGGCATGAAAGTGGTGGTAGTTGCTTGCGACGAAAAAGGCAATATTGATTTTGAAGATTTAAAAACAAAGGCCGAAAAGCATAGTAATGAATTGGCTGCTTTAATGATTACCTATCCATCAACTCACGGGGTTTTTGAAAATAAAGTGCAAGAAATATGTACTTTAATACATACCAATGGTGGTTTGGTTTATATGGATGGCGCTAATATGAATGCGCAGGTTGGTTTAACACATCCAGGAATATGTGGGGCAGATGTGGTACATTTAAATTTGCATAAAACTTTTGCTATTCCTCACGGTGGTGGTGGGCCTGGTGTAGGACCAATTTGTGTTAATGAAAAATTAAAACCTTATTTGCCTTCGCACAGTTTGGTGGCTACGGGTGGTAAAAATGGAATTGCCCCAGTTAGTGCAGCGCCTTTTGGTAGTGCCAGCATTTTATTAATTTCTTATGCTTATATAAAAATGTTGGGCAGCAATGGCCTAAAAGTTGCAACTGAAATAGCTATTTTAAACGCCAACTACATAAAAGCTAAGTTAGAAAAAGAATACAAAGTATTATTTACTGGTGAAAAACATGACCGTGTGGCCCACGAATTAATTATTGATTTACGGCCTTTTAAAGAGTTAGATATTGATGCAGAAGATATTGCTAAGCGGTTGATCGATTACAGCTTCCACGCCCCAACAATGAGCTGGCCAGTTGCTGGTACTATTATGATTGAACCAACTGAAAGTGAAGATTTAGTTGAAATTGATCGTTTTTGTGATGCGATGCTTCAAATTAAAAAAGAACTTGATGCTATTGCTTTGGGCGAGTTTGATAAAGTGGATAACCCGATAAAAAATTCACCCCACACTATTGAAGAAGTAAGTTCGGATAATTGGGAACATGCTTACAGTCGGCAAGTGGCTGCTTATCCGCTACCTTCTTTACTACAAAAAAAGTTTTGGCCAAATGTGGCAAGGGTTGATAATTATTTTGGCGACAAAAATGTAGTTTGTACTTGCCCACCAATAGAAGCGTATGCGGAGGTGGAGTGAGGATGTTATTCCACCAACAACTTCGCATATTCCCCTACTCCATCTAATAAAATAACTTCTAAAATATAAATGCCAGCAGTTAATTGTTGTAATTGAAGTTTGTTTTCTTTTAGCTTATACAGCTCGTTGTTTACCAAACTACCATCAACTTTATACAATTTAATTTTGTTTATTGGGTAAGATATTTTGATGGAAAGGAAGCCACCATTTTTTATAGGATTAGGAAACACCTCTACTTTTTCGTTCTGCGCTTCATATAACTGCACATTGGTAAAAGTTAAGTTAGTAGTTTGTAAACAGCCATTGGTATCTGTAATGGTAACACTATAATTATTAGTTATTGGCGTTTCAATATTGCTTGTGGTAGTACCATCATTCCATAAAAAAGTATAAGGTGGAGTGCCACCTAATGCAGAAGCCACCAATTGGTTTTCATTGTTTACTAAAATTTCAGTTTCTAAAATCTCTGGCTCTGTAATTACAATTGTATCTTCTAACAAAACATCGTTAAAACTATCTATTATTCGGTAATTATAAGTACCAGCCGAAAGTTGATTGGGGTTTGGTATCAGGTTCTCATCTTTAAAAAATAAAATTACATCACCCTCAGTAGAATTAATTAAATTTATTGCAATGTTGCCATCTTGTTTGCCATTGCAACTAACATTTTCTGCATTAACTGAAAAGTCGTTAGCCGTAAAACTTCGGTTAATGCTAATTGTATTTTCTATTTGGCAGCCTTCCTCATCAGTAATTAAATAACTATAAATTCCTTTAGAAAGATTGTTTCTATTAAAATTGGTATCGCCATCATTCCACTCAATTTCTAATTGACCATTGCCACCATTTGCTATTATATTTATCACTCCGTTTAAGTTGGCAGGGTTAGCAGCTGAAACAACTTCTTCTATTTCTATTTTTTCGGAAGGCTTTATTTCAAAAGTTTGTTCAATTTTTGTTTGGTGTTTGTTGTCACTAATTTCAACGGTGTACATGCCAGTTGGTACATTAACAAGGTTTTGAGTAGTATCGCCATTACTCCATTTGTAAGTTACTTCTTCAGGGGCTTCTATTGGCGATGCATCTACACAAACGCCAAGTAAAATAGAACCTGTTGGTGCACCGCATTGGCTATTATAAACCCTGCTGGTTAGTTTAAATGCCGTATTGCTAAATCGGTTAGTTTCACCTTTATCCTCAATTAGCGAAGCACTAGCATTTACAATTTCTTTGGTTTCTTCATTCTGCACATAAGCAACTGCATACAACATTGGGTATTCCCAATCTTCATTAATAGCAATTTTTTTATTGTATGATGCTGTTGTTCCAACATCTTCCAAATTAAAATCAACTCCATTACCTTCTTCTACAAAGGCTCTAAAAACATTATCAAACACATATTCAAAATAGGTGCAAAATAATATCTCCTTTTCTACAACCGCTACATATAATTTGTAATCTGCTTCGGGTAAATTTTCAAACAACGTTGTCTTAATTTCTACATTAAAATTGCCATCGTTTTTAAAATGATTTACCTCTAACTGTAAAGGACTGGTTTCATTTAAAATAGCCGCCACTTCGCTACCTTTTATTAGCGGCCTTGCTGGGCTTAAAACTTTACCATTTAAAACCAAACTAGGTGATGCCCTTATACCGTAATAGTTTGATCGGGCTCTGTTTTCGGGTATGTTAGCTTGGTAAAAAGGGTCAATTCGCAAAGGTAAATGATTGTGAAAAGCAATATGCAATACTTCTTGAGTGTAAGGTTCTAAAACTTCACTATAAAACACGGGATTTCTATCGCCACAAGTGGGGCAGCTGGTAGAGGTAAAATGTTCAAACAAATGTACTTTGGCAACATTTTGAGCTTTAAAGTCTGTTGCACAAAACATTGCTAAAATAAGCAGTAAAAAATACCTTTTCATACCATTTTATTTAATGGCAAATTTAGGTAAATATTATTTATTAAAAGTTTCTTTCAATTGTGTTTGTTTGGTCAACTGGTTCATCTATTCTATAGTATTTTGTTTCGCCCAGCTTGGGTTTATTATCAAACCGATTTAAAATACTGTTTACTATAGAAATTAAAAAACTAAAAAGTAATGCCCACCAAAAACCATCAACTTCAAAGCCAGATAAAAACCAATCTACCAACAATATCATACCTGCATTAATTACCAATAAAAACAAACCAAATGTAACTATGGTAATAGGAAATGTAAGTATTTGCAGTATAGGCTTTACAAAAGTATTTACAAACGATAAAAGCAAAACTACAAAAATGGCACTAATAAAACTTTTTATAGTTACACCACTTAAAACATTAGCAATTAAAAATACTGCTAAACTTAAAATCAAAAATCTTAAAAACTTATTCATTATATTACATAACAAATATAAGTATTGTTTTAGTTCCTTTCAAAATTATCTAAAAAAAGACAATGTTTTTCAACACAGCCTTAATTTTTTGGGTAATAGCACAAATTGGATATTTACAAAGTAAGCAGGTGTTATTTGAGAGTGAAAATTATGGGTTTTAAAAATAGTTTTAATTAATTCCGAATTTTTTAATTATTCTTTCTAAAGGTGAAACAATGTGCATTAAATAAATACCATTTTGCAAATTACTTGTGTCTAATTTATACTCAGTATTATAATTATTTACTATCCTATCATTTATTACCAAGTTGCCAATTAAATCATAAACTTCAATTTCATAGTTTTGTAAATCTTCTACTTTTACATTTATAAAATTAATTGCAGGGTTAGGATAAAGACTTACGATTTTTGACTGAGGGCTTTTTAAACGCTCTAATACTAATTCTTCTTTATCTGGTTCGCCACCAGGTTCATTTTGCAAATCGTCAAGATAATCTTCCAAAATATCATCTTCTGTAATATCGCTTTCATCATCAAGCATAATTCCATTTTCGCTTGTTGGCAAAGTATATTCGTCGTTATTGTCAATAACATTTTGAAGTTGTAATATTAATGCTTCACTATTTTTCGGATAGCTTAGGCCGATAATCAACTCCACTTCCGGCCTTTCTAAGTTTTCAAGGTCAATCGTGTTTTGAGCTTTAACAATATTAAAACTTGCTAAAATCAAAACTGATAAAATACATATAAAAGTCAATTTCTTCATACGGCATTCATATTTGTTTATATAAATATACTGCGCTATTGCCAAAATGTTTGTTACAAATTATTAATTTTATCGGAGAGAAATAACATAGAATCATCTAAAAAAAATTATAAAATACTAATAACCAAATAGTTAAATTAAAATTTATAAAATAATTATCATTACTAAATAACAATATTTATTATGTTTAACAGTAAATTAATTAACATACTAACCGCTTTAGATAAGCCATTCTTTAATTCATACAAAAAATTTGCAAAAAAACGTTTAGGAGAAAATAATGTTAAAGCACTAAAATTATTAGATGTATTAACCCGTGAACATCCTAAATTTAGCGGCAACACTATAGATAGAAACAAACTTTTTAAAAAAATTTTTCCTGGAGTTAAAGAGATAAACATTGCCCAGTTGAGGCATATAATGACAGATTTAACCAAGCTGTTAGATGAATTTTTAATTGACAACGAGCTTAAAGCAAATAAATTTAGAAAGAAATATTTATTAGCACGTGCCTACCGCAAAATTGGTTTAAACCGCTATCATCAAAGTGAAATAGCTGAAATTTTAAAAGGTTTAGGAGATGATGAAAGACGCGACAGTCGTTATTATTTTAAGCAATATCAAGTATATGAAGATTTGTTTAGAAACAACACCTTAATGAAAAGTGTAGATAAACTATCAACTGTTGAAACCGTATTAACCAATTTGGATAAGTTATATTTTATTGAAAAATTAAAATATGCCTGCGAATTGGTGAACACCAAAAATATTAGAAACATTACCTACGAAAACAATTTTTTTGAGGATGTGGTAAAATACATTGAAATTGATCAAATATATAAAACACCTGTTTTAAAGGTATATTATTTGGCTTTTAAAACCCTAACCGATTTAAAAAATGAACATAATTTTACTGAACTCAAACATATTTTAAAACAATATCCAGAACACTTTAATAAATACGAACTAAACGAAATTTACATTTATGCACGCAACTATTGCGTACGTCAAATAAATAATAAAAACGACAAATACATACAAGAACTTTTTGATCTGTTTTTAATTTTGTTAAATAATGAAATGCTTTTTTCCGGCACTTATCTTTCACAATGGGATTATCGTAATTTAATGCAATTGGGCAACCGGTTAAAAAAGTTTGACTGGGTAGAAAATTTTTTAGAAAGCTACAAAGAACGCCTTAACCCTTTAGAACGTGAGAACGCTTATTTTTTTAATAAAGCAGCTTTTGAATTTGAAAAGCAAAACTATAACAAAACTATTGAGCTTTTAAATCAGGTAAATTATACTGATACTTTTTATCAATTTGAAACTAAAGTATTATTATCTAAAGCTTACTACGAGCAAAACGAAATGGTGCCTTTGCTTGCATTAATTGAATCGTTTAGAGTACTGACCCACCGCAACAAAACCCTTTCGCTAAAACTTTTAAACTCTTATAATGCATATATAAGTATAATTTCAAGGTTAATGCGTTTAAAACATGGCACAAAAATAAGCATCCCTAAATTAGAAGAACGTTTAAATAAATACCCAATTATTAATAATAGAAGCTGGATTATTAAAAAGATAGAAGAGTTGAAGTAATGAAGCGAAATAGTTTGGCCTGTTGTTAATTCACTCCCCGCCTTACATTCCAAATCCTCGCCCGCTATGGCGTGCTGTGGGTTTTCCATTGCAGTCGGGGCTAAAATGGAAACTTCGCTCGCTCAAACGAACACTATCAAAGTTACCTCTTAAACCAACAAATTAAACAAATCAGGATTTTCATTGATCAATTGAAAATTGAAGTTGCGCTCTTTCATTCTTTCTATCAAGCCTTCGTAGTCTTTTTTATGTTGCAATTCAACACCAACTAATGCAGGGCCAGTTTCGCGGTTGTTACGTTTGGTATATTCAAAGCGGCTAATAGAATCTTGCGGGCCTAAAACATCTTGTACAAACTCTTTTAAAGCACCCGCCCGCTGTGGAAATCGAATTACAAAATAATGCTTCAAACCTTCGTATAACATAGAGCGTTCTTTAATTTCTTCGGTACGCAAAATATCGTTATTACCACCACTTACTACACACACTACATTTTTATTTTTTATAGATGCTATGTATTGATCTAATACTGCAATTGACAAAGCCCCGGCTGGTTCTACCACCATTGCTTGTTGGTTGTATAACTTTAAAATGAGTGTGCAAATTTTGCCTTCATCTACCAAGGCTACTTCATCTAAAGCATCTTTACAAATAGCAAAAGTAAGGTCGCCTACTTGTTTTACTGCTGCGCCATCAACAAACTTATCAATAGAGGCTAATTTTACAATTTCATTTTTTTCAATAGAATTTTTCATAGCTGGTGCTCCGCTCGGTTCTACTCCAATTAATACAGTAGCTGGCGACAGTTGTTTAAAATAACTACCAACACCAGCACTTAAACCACCGCCACCAATAGGCATAAACAAATAATCAATCGGAAAATCAGCATCTTTAAAAATCTCTAAACCTACTGTGCCTTGGCCTTCAATTACTTTTAAATCATTAAAAGGTGGAATTAAAATGGCACCACTTTCAGTAGCAAAATTTTTAGCAGCAGTTGCAGCATCGTCAAAAGTGTCGCCCACCAATTCAATATCAACACAATTTTTACCAAAAAGTTTTACTTGGCTAATTTTTTGTTTTGGTGTAGGTGCAGGCATAAATATCTTACCCTTAATATTTAATTTTTCGCAAGAATAAGCAAAACCCTGCGCATGATTTCCGGCACTTGCGCAAACAACACCAGCTTTTTGTTCAGCATTTGTTAATGATGATATTTTGTTATAAGCTCCCCGGTTTTTGTAAGAACGTACCACCTGTAAATCTTCTCGTTTTAAATATATATTGCAACCATAAACATCAGATAATTGTTTATTATAAACCAAAGGAGTTCTAATTAAAGTATTTTTTATACGCTGATAACATCGCTCAATATCGGTTGCTGCTATAAATTCTGTTGTCGTTTTCACTTCATTTTTAATTGAAAAGATTATTTACTACCACCAAGATATACACAATCTTTCAATTGCTGCATGCTATTAAAAGGTACTGCTTCTTTTTCGTATTGGTACGATGCTTTTAAAGTTACCGTTTTGTTGTTATCACCCATTGCCACTTCAATATCTTTCATTTTTATTTGGCACGGATGTTCGTAACCACAAGCGTGTGTAATTTCTAACAACTCTTTATTAATGGCATTAATGTAATTGTAAAACCTATCTGCCTTTACGGTAACATTTAAGCCCCTTTGTAATCTATTATTTTGTGTAGCAATACCAGTAGGGCATTTATTGGTATGACATAATTGTGCTTGAATACAACCAATTGCCAACATACTTTCGCGAGCAACATTTATTACATCAACCCCCATAGCAAAAGCTAAAGCAGCACGGTCGGGCAAGCCTAATTTCCCGCTACCAACCCAAACTACTTTATCAGCAATTCCGTTTTCTTGAAAAATTTTATACACTTTTGGGAAAGCATAGATAAATGGCATAGAAACATGATCGGCAAAAGCTGGCGGTGCTGCGCCTGTTCCACCTTCGCCACCATCAATAGTAATAAAGTCAGGGCCTTTGCCAGTAGCTTTCATTTTTTGTGCCAACTCTCTCCAATATTGTAACTGCCCAACAGCAGATTTTATGCCAATTGGCAATCCAGTTTCAGCAGCAATAGCTTCTACAAAATCAATTAAGCTATCAATATCATTAAAAGTGCTGTGGCTTGAAGGTGATAACACATCTTTACCCAATTCGACACCACGTATTTCACTAATTTGTTTTGTAATTTTTTTAGCAGGCAACACCCCACCCTTCCCAGGTTTTGCCCCTTGCGATAGTTTTACTTCAATTATTTTTATACAAGGATTATCGGCAACCAACTGCTTCATTTTTAGCATGCTAAAAGTGCCATCTTCTTTATTTCTTACCCCAAAATAACCTGTACCAAAATGAAAACAAATATCTGCACCATTAGAATGATATGGCGACAAACCGCCCTCGCCCGTGTTGTGATAATTGCCTGCTTTCAGCGAACCTTTGTTTAAGGCATCAACCGCTGCTGCTGATAATGAGCCAAAACTCATAGCCGAAACATTTACAATTGATTTTGGCCTAAATGGTTTTTTTCGTTTCGCACCAATTACTTTAGCCGAAGGTAAAAACGATTTCTGTTTATAGTTTACGTGCGTTTGTTCCACTTTAAAAGGGAACATTGCTGGCTTTATAATAATGTAGTTGGGGCTGTTAAAATCTTTATCAGAACCAAAGCCTTCGTAATTATTTTCTTTTTTGGCAGATGCATAAATCCAACTGCGTTGACTGCGGTTAAAAGGTAATTCTTCGCGGTTGTTGGCCACAAGGTATTGTCTAATTTCTGGGCCAATACTTTCTATCCAATACCGCAAGTGCCCAACAATAGGATAGTTGTGTAAGATGGTATGCGTTTTTTGTATGAACACATCATATATAAAAACAGCAATTAAAAAAAGTAAAATTGCGGCTAAAACCCAAACCCACCAAGTGAAAATAAATGCTGAAATCATAAATCAAATATAAAACGCAATGGAATGCATAGTTAGGTTTTTTTTATAATAAAAACTCGCTTATTAACGGATAAAAACAACTTTACTGTTTAGACTTGTTCTTTTTGCCCTACTGTTGGGTTGCAAAAGCCTTAAAGAGCTATGGCTTTTATAATATACTTGCTGCTTTAAAAATGACCTATAAAGCGTTGATTGTGATATGAAAATACTATATTTGAACGGCAAAATTGAATATACCCAATGCTTATGATCAATGGGTTTATCCTAAACTTAGCAGAATACAAAAAACTATGAAATATAAATTTCCGAAAGTCAAATTAAATGAAGATGGTAATTTTGGACCAACTGAAAATGACAATTATTATAATCCGGTATTTTATCACAACAAGACTGCGAAAAAAAATACCAACAAAACAAAATGGGTATTAAAAAAGAATGAGCAATATGAGGTATTCCGACTTTCTGATGAAGGAAAATGGACTTGTAAAGAAAATCAGGGATTATTCGGAATTTTAGAAAAGGGAAATATTATTTTAGGGAAAGGAGAGGAAAGATTATCCTTTTTCCCAAAACCAACAAATAAAAATGATGCTTGGCACGGTTTTCCTGTTCATAGTGGAGAATATGAACCAAGTAACAAAACAGTTAATAAATGGTTTGAAAATGATGTTATTGACAATAGAATGCGTATTAAAATTTTAAAAGGAGCTATATGAAAACTCTAAAATTTACATTAGAGGTAGATGCTATAGAAAGCTACATTTATAGTGGTCATTTATTTCTAATTCTCTTAAATGGCCAAGTTACTTATTCGCCTTTATCTCAAATTATATATAAACTCGTAAATGAATATCCTAAATTCGAAAATTTGATAAGAGTTTCTTTTCATCGAAACGATTATCTTTCCAACAGACAAGCGGAAGTTTTTTTTGGTATTGGAGAAATGAAAAAAAGCTTTATTCAATTGTGGGAAGAAGCTTCAGAAGAAATGGAATTCAAAATTATTCTTGATGAGAATGATTATACTGTAATTGACGAAGTTCCCACTATGCCTGTTTTAGACCTAAAAATGTATGCAATGCGTTTATACATAGGCAGTAGAGAAGGACTTTATGAAGTAAAATTAAATTCTGATGATAGATATACTTTAAAACCTACAAAAGTTAAAAAACGTTTTGATGCAAAAGTCACTTGTTTGAATGCTAAATTTGGAGAAATAATAATTTCTTCTAATAGTAACGGCTTATTTCACGGAACTTTTTTAAATAGTTCTAATAATCTCATCGTTAATGAAGAATCTGTTTCTAAAAAATCAATAAGAACTGGTTGGTCAGGTTATGATGTCATAAATTATGATAAACAAAATGATTTTGACTATTACGTAAATGAAACGGAGAAAATTGAAGAAAAACCAACATATTCCAAATTTGATGAAAATAGTGAAAGACGAAGAATAACTGATTTTGGTTCTTTTAAATACGACCTTTCATCTTTATTATCTTATTCACTAATAGAAAAAGAACAAATCAATTATTGCTTTAACAGTTCAACCTCTGGTTTCTTTTTTATGAAAGATGGAAGTTTTGTAAATATTAATCTTAAAAAACCAAAAGACAAACAGATGTACTTCGTGTCAAAAAATAATGCGTTACCAATTTTAAAAAATGGAAGGGCAAAATTTTTAAAACCTTTATCAACATCAATAGTTCCCGAAGGTTGCGTTGTTGAGTATTTTGACAAAGTTGTTCTTTATCAAAATTCGAAGGCGAAAATTATAGAAACGAGTCCTTCAATTAATGTTAGAACTTATCCTTCATCAAAAAGGTATCGAAATTTAATTTCTGTAACTAAAGAAAGTGAAATTACAATTCACTCTATTTTCCCATTTAAAGAAGATAATTTCCCTTTGACTGTAGTAGATTTTGAAAACAATACAGCGTTTGAATTCGCATAATGAAACTAAATATGCAAAGCCCTATTTTCAGTCGCTGCCAAACAAGCTTCTTTCATGGCCTCTGCAAAGGTTGGGTGCGCGTGGCTCATTCTTGAAATATCTTCTGCGCTAGCTCTGTATTCCATTGCTACTACGGCTTCTGCAACTAAATCGGCAATGCGTGGGCCAATCATGTGTACGCCCAAAATTTCGTCGGTAGTTTTGTCGGCTAATACTTTTATAAAACCATCTGTATCCATACTGGCGCGTGCTCTGCCACTTGCTTTAAACGGAAAACTGCCAGTTTTATATTCAATACCTTTTTCTTTTAACTGCGCTTCTGTATAACCCACAGCAGCAACTTCTGGCCAGGTATAAACCACGCCGGGTATTAAATTATAGTTAATGTGTGGCTTTTGGCCGGCTATTACTTCGGCAACAAAAACACCTTCTTCTTCTGCTTTGTGCGCCAACATTGCACCTTTTACTACATCACCAATAGCATAAATGCCATCAATGTTGGTTTGTAAATGATCGTTAGTTGGTATGCGCCCTCGTTCGTCTAATTCAACTCCAATATTTTCTAATCCTAAACTTTCGGTGTATGCTTTTCTACCAATAGAAACCAAACAATATTCTGCATTAAAACTTACCTTTTCCCCTTTTTTGTTTTCGGCAGTTACCGTTACCGATTTTTCATTGGCTTTTACTCCCACAACTTTGTGACTCATGTTAAACTCAACACCTAAACCTCGCTTCATTACTTTTTGCAACTCTTTACCTAACGCAGCATCCATACCTGGAATAATGCTATCTAAATATTCCACAACACTAACTTTAGTACCTAAGCGGGCGTATACCGAACTCATTTCCATGCCAATAACGCCGCCACCAATCACAATCATGCTTTTAGGTATTTCATCTAATTCTAAAGCTTCAGTTGAAGTAATTACTCGTTTTTTATCAATAGTAATAAATGGTAACGAAGCAGGCTTGCTGCCAGTTGCAATAATAGTATTATCCGTTTCAATTTCAGTTTGCTCTTTAGCACTTTTTATAGTAATTGTATTTTTATTTTTGAACGATCCATGTCCGCTAAACACATCAATTTTATTTTTTTTCATTAAAAAATCAATGCCTTTGGTTGTTTGTTCAACAACACCCCGTTTACGGTTTATCATTTGTTTAAAATCTACTTTTAAGCCACTTACCTTTATGCCATGCTCTGCAAATTGATGTGCTGCCTGGTGATAATGTTCTGTAGAATCTAACAATGCTTTTGATGGAATACAGCCCACATTTAAGCAAGTGCCACCAAGTGTATTGTAACGTTCAATAATAGCAGTTTGCAAACCTAATTGTGCACATCTAATAGCAGCCACATAACCACCTGGGCCAGAGCCAATTACAACTACATCGTACTTTTTATTTGCCATATAAAGTTATAAAATTATTTTTTTATTGTTTTGATGCTTTATTTAGCAAACAAATATAAATGTTCTATAGCTACAAAACCATTTTATGTAGGTTTAGATGTACGTTGTATAAAAAATAAAAATCGACTTAGGTGAAAATAAATTTACTTTTTGTTTCTATTTTTGGAAACTTTCACCACCTTTGTAAGATTAAATAAATTTGATGTGTAATTGAAATATTTTGAAACACGGTTTTTGGAAGAAGCAAACAAGTTTATTGCCGAACTTGATTCAAAGATTGTAAAAAAAATATTTTACAATATTGATCTCGCTGAACAGACGAATGACCCGAAACTTTTAAAAAAACTTCAAAATGACATTTGGGAGTTTCGGACAAAATACGCTGGACTTCAAGTTAGACTTTTAGCGTTTTGGGATAAAACCGACAGTAAGAAAACATTAGTTTTTGCCACCCATGGCTTTGTTAAAAAGGCTAACAAAATTTCTAAAAATGAAATTAAACGAGCAATAAGAATTAAGAATGAATATTTCGATTACAAATAAAAAGTAAACAATAATGGCAACTAAAAAAGTAAAAAGTTATTCGCTTGCCGAAATGAAAGATAAGTATATTGGTAAAGTAGGAACAACAGAACGTGACGAATACGAGTACGAACTTAGTATGGATGTTTTAGGGAAAATGATTAAATCTGCAAGACAAGAAAGAAATTTAACTCAACAAGAACTTGGAAAACTTGTTGGAGTGCAAAAAGCTCAGATTTCAAAACTTGAAAGCAGTACTAATAGTGCAACAATTGACACAATTTTGAAAGTATTTAAGGCATTAAAAGCAGAGATTAATTTCAATGTAAAACTTGAAGACAATTTTGTTAAACTTGCTTGATAGAAAACAAATCCATAAATCGCAGTTATTAAACTGGGCTTCACAATATAATTATGTTGCCTTTTATAATAGTTGCGGTAATTTAAAAGATAGCTACTACCAATACGATTGTTTGCTGGCAGTTAGTAATACTTGCGCTTTGTTAAATAATGAAGATGAACATAAAGAAAACAATTTATTTGAAAAGTTAGATGCATTACAACAACAAAACAAAAATTGGTTGTTTGGTTATTTAGGTTACGATTTAAAAAATGAAGTAGAAAAACTGGCTTCTAAAAATGAAGATCATATAAAGTTTCCTGACTTGTTTTTTTTTGAACCTGAAATTTTATTGATAAAAAAAGATGGTAATTGGTATTTAGAAGTTCATCATAACAACCTTACTATAAATGGTTTGGTAAAAGAAATTGAAGCTTTTAAAAAAACTGAACAGGTAGACATTACAAAGGCATCTTTAAAAGTAAAAAACAGAATTGACTACGCATCTTACCAAAAAAAAATTGATGCTATAAAAGCAGACATTGAAAATGGAATTTATTACGAGCTAAATTTTTGTCGTGAATTTTATGCAGAGGATGCCATTATTGATCCTTACAAAGTTTTTAAAAATTTATGTAAAATTGCTCAACCGCCAATGGCTGCTTTTTTAAAAATGAACAATCAATTTGTGTTGAGCGCCAGCCCAGAACGGTTTTTAAAAAAAACAGGAGATAAGTTAATTGCTCAACCTATGAAGGGTACTATAAAAAGAAGCGAAGATGCTGCTGCTGATGATTTTTTAAAACATCAGCTTAAAAATAGTAAAAAAGAACGTGCCGAAAATGTAATGATTGTTGATTTAATGCGCAACGATTTAACCCGAAGTGCAAAATTGGGCAGCATTAATGTTGAAAACCTTTTTGAGGTGATGACTTATAAAGGCTTTCATACTTTAGTTTCTACGGTAAGTGCTACTTTAAGAAAAGGAGTTTCTGCGGTAGCGGCCATTAAAAATGCTTTCCCCATTGGCTCTATGACGGGCGCACCAAAAGTAAAAGCTTGCGAAAAAATTGAAGAATATGAAAACACAAAAAGAGGTGTTTATGCGGGTGCAATTGGTTATTTTAATCCCAATGGCGATTTTGATTTTAATGTAGTGATTAGATCATTGTTATATAATACCAAAAGCAAATATCTCTCTTTTCATACTGGTGGCGCTATTGTTTACGATTCAACGGCTCAGGCAGAGTTTGAAGAAACAGAACTAAAAGCAGAGAATATATTTAAAGCATTGGCTTAAATTTTATTTGTAAGGTATTCTTAATTATTCACCTTACGCAAAAAATAGTCACATTTTATTATTTTTAATATTAAGATGTTGATATCTTTAAACTCTCTTAGGTATGGAAAACTTTGATGATTTATATACGGATTATTTGATTAGCTCAAGTTCTTATACGACAGCTACAGGCATGGAATATATGTTTTCCTCCTCATCCTCGTTTGCAACAAGGTAGCTTTACTTTGTAATGCATCAAAACTTACACCTCGTACTTGTTTGTAAGAAAGATGTTTTAGAAGTGTGTTGTAAATGCATTGATTGACATTTTTTGTAATACTTTTACAAATAAATGAATCATCAAATAACAACAATTACTTTTTTTAAATATATTGATAGTAAAGATAAACTTTGGGCTTTTACAATGATGCAATATGCGCACAAAGCCTTAAACCCTGTTAAAGGTATGTTGTTTTACAAATTAATGGGTAGTGGAAAAGGTTTGGGTTTTAATCCTTTACCCGATTGGTCGGTGTATAGTTTGTTGCAAATTTGGGAAAGTGAACAAGCCGCCTTTGAATTTTTTACAAATAACGAGTTGCTTAATAAGTATAAACAACATACGCACGAAATTTGGACGATCTATTTAAAAAATAAAACATCAGTTGGTATTTGGTCGGGTGTGCAGCCATTTGAAAAATCGAATACTTTAGCTGAGCGTAATACTATGGTTGCCGTGATAACCAGAGCTACCATAAAATTGAATAAATTAATTGCTTTTTGGAGGTTTGTACCTATTGCTCAAAAGCCTTTAAAAAAGGTAGACGGTTTAATTTATACCAAAGGCATTGGTGAAATGCCTTTACTACAAATGTGTACTTTTAGTATTTGGGAAAACGCAGAAGCTCTTAAACAGTTTGCATATAAAAGTAAAGAACATAGAATGGCGATTGAAAAAACAAGAAGCCTGAAATGGTACAAAGAAGAATTGTTTGCTCGTTTTCAACCTTATAAATCGGTGGGTGTTTGGCAAGGCAAGAATCTCTTACCTCAACTTAAAGGTGCAAATTTAGCGTAAAGAAAAAGCAAAGGATCCTGAGTTGAACTAATAAAGTTCACTTTTTAGGTTTTAAAAATTTCGATCGGTTTTTTTAAAATTTAGTTTTTTTTTGGTCTTTAATTTAATATTTTTTGCCAGTTTAGTATTTGTTCTTCGCTAATTTTATTTAAATCTGTTTTTCTGCTTGCAAATTGACGGATGAGTCCATTTTGATTTTCATTGCATCTCTTTGTTGTGAGCAATACGGATACCATAAAACTTCTAAGGCCTTTGCCGCTTGCTTATGTTTAGCAAATTCGGTTTCGTTATCCGAGGTGGTGGTTTTTATCATTCAGGCATATAATCTGCCCTGTTAAGCGATTTTTTTTATTTTTTATTTGATGCTTTTTTAACAAAGCATGTGGGCAAATATGTGAGAACTTTATTAATTGAACTTAGGATTAGTTAGCCATTTCCGACATAAACTTTAAACGTATTAATTGAATATCTTCTAACTCAAATTCGTCGCTACCTAATTCGGCTAAAGCTTCTTCTAACGAATCGGTATCTGCTTCTCTAAAATAGTCATATATTTCTTCTTGCTGCCACTCATCTAACACTTCGTTAATGTAATAGTCAATATTTACTTTAGTGCCAGAAGAAACGATGGTTTCAATTTCGAGTAACAAATCTTTTATAGCAAGATTTTTATTATCGGCAATAGTTGGGAGTGGTATTTTTTTATCAATATTGGTGATAATGTATACTTTTAAACCAGATTTGTTGACTACAGATTTTACAACAAAGTCTTCTGGTCGCTCAATATCATTTTCTTCAACATATTTTTTAATGAGTTCTGCAAATTTTTTACCGTAGCGGGTTGCTTTTCCGCTGCTTACGCCGGTTATATTGGCAAATTCTTTTAAATTAATTGGGTATTGTGTAGCCATGTCTTCTAAAGAAGGATCTTGAAAAACAACGAATGGTGGTACATTATTTTCTTTTGACACACGTTTACGCAAATCTTTCAGCATTTTAAGTAAGGTATTGTCTAATGCGCCACCTTTCATTGATACTGATCCAGGATCTTCGCCTTTACCATATTCATGATTAATTGATAGTAGAATTGATTTTGGTTTTTTAATAAATGCACGACCTAAATCGGTCAATTTTAAAATACCGTAATTTTCAATTTCTTTAATTAAAAAATTATTTAAAATGGCTTGCCTAATTATACTGTTCCAATAATTTTTGTCTTTGTCTGTACCTTTTCCTTTGCCAAAAAATTCATTTTTATCGTGTTTAAATGATATTATTTCTTGTGCATTACTACCAATTAACAAATTTACTATATAAGGTAGTTTAAAGTTTTCATCTAAACTATTTATGGCTTTTAAGGCTAATAAAATATCATCTTTACCTTCTATTTTTTCTTTTGGTGTTTTGCAATTATCGCACATGCACTCGCAGCCTTTGGCATCATAATCTTCTCCAAAATAATGTAGTAAAAATTTTCTTCTGCACTCTGCTGTTTCTGCATAGCCTACTACTTCCATAATATGTTGTGCACCTACTTCACGCTCTGCAACTGGTTTATCTCGCATCAATTTTTCTAACTTCTCAATATCTTTATAGCCAAATAATGCTAAACAATGTGCTGGTATACCATCTCTACCTGCTCTGCCTGTTTCCTGGTAATAGTTTTCGAGGCTTTTAGGTATATCATAGTGAATTACAAAACGAACATCGGGTTTATCAATACCCATACCAAAAGCAATGGTGGCTACAATTACCTTTACATCTTCCATAATAAAGGCATCTTGCGTGGAGGTTCTTATTTTAGATTCCATACCGGCATGATAAGCGCAAGCATCAATACCATTTATTTGAAGCACTTCTGCTAACTCTTCGGTAGTTTTTCGGTTTAAACAATATATAATACCAGCTTTTTCTTTATAATTTTGAATAAATTTTACAATTGTTTTAAAGGCATTTTCTTTACCTCCTTTAGGTACTATTTCGTAAAATAAATTAGTGCGATTAAAAGAATCAATGTAAACATCTGGTTCTTTAAGTTGTAGGTTTTTACTTATGTCGTACCTTACTTTAGGTGTTGCTGTAGCGGTAAGTGCTATTATTGGTATTGAGTCATCAATTTCTTGTATCATTATTTTTATACGACGATACTCTGGCCTAAAATCGTGCCCCCATTCGGATATACAATGTGCTTCATCTACCGCAACAAACGATATATTCAGATCTTTAAAAAAATCAATGTTTTCTTGTTTTGTTAATGTTTCGGGTGCAACAAATAATAATTTAGTAGCTCCGTTTGTTAAATCTTCTTTTACTTTTTTTAATTGTGTTTTATTTAGAGACGAGTTCATAAAATGAGCAATTTCGTCGTTATTGCTATAACTACGTACCAAATCTACTTGGTTTTTCATTAAAGCAATAAGAGGCGATATGATAATAGCCGTACCTTCAGAAATAATTGCTGGTAATTGGTAACATAATGATTTACCGCCACCTGTTGGCATTATTACTAAAGTATCTTTACCTTTTAATAAACTTTCAATTATTTGTTTTTGTCTTCCTTTAAAACCATCAAACCCGAAATATTTTTTTAATGATTCTATTAAACTTACATCTTCTACTATTGCCGACATTATTAAAATTTATTGTAACTTTTATACGTAAAAAATTGGAATGAAGTTATTAGTTTAGTAATCTGTAAATTACAACCAAATAATAACTTTCGCAAATTTGAGACTTAAAATAAAACAAATAGTATCGTCAACTTTTATTAACGAGGCTAAAGCTATTAACAATTTGCAACATAATAACACCAATGCAGTAGCAAAAGTGGTTCAATTTATTTACCAAACTAATGGTAGAGTAGTGGTTTGTGGCTTGGGTAAAAGTGCATTAATTGCAAAAAAAATAGTTGCTACACTTAACTCAACTGGCAGTAAAGCTATTTTTTTGCACGCTGCCGATGCTTTACATGGCGATTTGGGTATGGTTGATGCCTCAGATGTTGTTATTTTACTTTCAAAAAGTGGAAATACTCAAGAGCTAAAGATTTTACTGCCTTTATTAAAAGCAAATGGAAATAAAACAGTAGCTATAACTGCTAATAACAGTAGTTTTTTAGCTCAAAATACCGATCATAAAATTGTTTTTGAAATGGAAGAAGAAGCTTGTCCTATAAATTTAGCACCTACTACAAGTACTACTATACAAATGGTTATTGGAGATGCTATTGCAAACGGTTTATTATATTTAAAAGGTTTTACCAGTAAAGATTTTTTTAAATTTCACCCGGCAGGCTCCTTAGGAAAAAAAATTTATTTGCGGATAAGCGATTTAGTTAATAATGAAAATTTACCTGCAGTTTATACATCAGATTCTATAAAAAAGGTAATTATCGAAATGTCATCTAAAAGATTGGGAGCAGTAATAGTTTTAAATGCTGATGGTAATATTGCAGGTATTGTTACAGATGGTGATTTAAGGCGAATGTTAGAAAATACTTTTGACATTGAAAATTATACCGCCAAAGATATAATGACTGAACAACCTGTTGTTACAAATGAAAATAAACTTGCTGCCGAAGCATTAAATATTATGAAGCAAAAAAAAATAAATCAACTAATAGTTATTAACGATGAAGGCCATTTAGTAGGTTTACTTCATATACAAGATATTTTAAAAGAAGGTATTATTTAATTGCAGGGTTCTATGTAAACCGAAAGGTTACTGCTTGTATCAACACTAAAATTATTAAGCAAACTCACTGAAGTGGCTGAAATGTAGCTTACATCTGCATTTTGAATTACTTCGTTAGTAGCAGTAATCTGATTGCAAGCCTTTAACACTTCTAATAAATTAATAATTGGATCTTCAACATTAATACTATCAAAAGCTAATGCGCACTTAGTACTGTTTAGCAAAAATGTACGTGCCGGATGATTTTGAATTGTCAATCTTATTCTTTCTGCCTGGCCTGCCGTAAATAAATTCATACAATAATCGTAATGATAGTCCATAAAATTCTCAGCCATATCTTCGCTACCACAAGAGCTGCCAGCCTCACAGCCTCGATAAGGTAAGCTTGATTGAGGTGTATCTTTTACATAATCATCTAATATACAAGTAGAGTCTGCTTCTGCGCCCCACGGATGTATTAAATTTAACCAATGGCCTACTTCATGAGTGCCAGTTCTACCGCCTGCATAGGCAAACGAAAATATGCTCCCATACAAGCCAGTAAAACGATAGTCCATTACTACTCCATCTTTATAGGCATCGTAACCTGGTAAAGAAGAAAAGCCTGCTACACCAAGACTATCTACAGCCAAATTAACAACATATATATTTAGGTAACCTGGCCATATATCTTTTCCTCCCTTTTTAGTTAGAAACACTTTATCTTCTCTGTAATCAAAATAAGGTTCTTTGGTAAAAGTTTCGGTAATACCACTAAAATAATATCCATTTGTATCAATTTTTGCCAAACAAAATTCTACACCAACATCTGCTGCCTGCGGCCAGGTATCTGTAGCATCAGTATTTTGCCTTCTATAATCTTCATTCAGTACATCTATTTGGCTATTTAGTTTATCTACATCAACTTTTTCGTCTTCTTTATTATAAAGTACGTGAAATACAATTGGAATAGTTATAACAGAATTTGCCACTTTTGCATTGCCAGATTTACTTTTAATGCTTTTATAATCAAACATATCGTGGGTATCTAAAATGGTAGTTCCGCAATGTCGTTGAGAAAAAGCACCAATTGATGTAAAAATTAACAAAGTGGTAAGTATAAACAAAGGAAGTTTTGTAATCTGAGTCATTAAATGTAATTAAAAATTTATTTGTACATAGCTCAAAATCTTAATTTAGTATAAATATTTTCATAAATGCACCTGGTTTACTTTAATTATAGCAAAAAAAGTACCAACTTTAATAAATGAACTTTGTTACTGGTGCAACTGGCCTGGTTGGCTCATATTTATGTAGATATTTAATTAAAAAAGGTGAGCCTGTAATTGCTTTAAAAAGAAAAACAAGTAAGCTTGATTTGTTAGCTGATGTGGCTACTAAAATTAATTGGATTGAAGGAGATTTATTAGATATTGATTTGTTATTAGAAGCTACCAAAGGTTGTAAACGGCTATATCATTGCGCCGCTTTAGTTTCGTACCAAAAAAAAATGCACCAACAGTTAATTGATGTAAATATTACTGGTACAAAAAATATTGTAAATGCTGCCCTTTTTAATAATGTAACCAAAATAGTACATGTTAGCTCAATTGCTGCTTTAGGTACCAATATTAAACAAAACTTAATTAATGAAAAACAAAACGCAGATAACTGGAATTCTGCCTATGGGCTTAGTAAGCATTTGGCCGAGTTAGAAATATTTAGGGGTATTGTTGAAGGTATTGACTCCGTAATTATTAATCCTTCTGTAATACTTGGGGCAGGTTATTGGGCTAAAAATTCTGGTAAATTATTTGTTCAAGCCGATAATAACTTTCGGTATTATAGTAGCGGAAGTACTGGCTATGTTGATGTTAGAGATGTTGTAAGCATCATGTACCAACTTATGCACACTAATGTAAAAAACAATCGATTTATAGTAAGTGCTCAAAATTTAACTTTTAAAAATGTTTTAACTGATATTGCAATTTTGCTTAATAAAAAGCCGCCCAACATTTTAGCAGGTAGTTTTTTACAAAACATTGCACTATTTGCCGATTACTTTAAAAGCTTGTTTAGTAAACACGAAAGATTTTTATCAAGAGAATTAATTAAAACAGCTTATACTACTAAACAATATGATAATACTAAAATTAAAACAGCACTACCTGTCAATTTTATACCAATTAAAAAAAGTTTGAATGAAATAGCTATCGCTTACAAACAATCGAAAGCCGAAAATACTACTTTTGGTATATTACCATTAGTTAGTAATATCTAACTTAATAGTTGGATCCCAAAATATTTTTTCAAAATTTTGAATTTGATCTTCTATTATTAATATTCCTTCTTTTTCTAATAGGTGCTGCATTTCGTCGGGTCCATTTTTAAAATGAAATTTGCCTGTTAGTAAACCAATTTTATTTACTACCCTATGTGCTGGCACTTTAGGTTTTACATTAAACGAGTTGTTCATTGCCCAACCCACCATTCTTGCCGATTTGCCAGTAGCTAAATATTTTGCAATAGCTCCGTAAGTGGTTACCCTACCTTTGGGTACTAATCTTACTACTTGATAAATCATATCATAAAAATTAACGGTTGATTGTTTCATCTTTTTATCTCTTTAAATATAAATCATAGAATATCAGATTAAGTCTTTTAACTTAATTTTCTTTTTATATCTGGTCGCCCCTCTGCGCAAAGTAAGTTTTACTTTTTTACCTGCTTTTGATGCTAAAATTTTGTTTATTCTTGAAAGGCTAAATAACTGTGTGGGTTTATTATTAATTGAAAGCAATCTATCATTTGCTAAAATACCCGCCTTATCAGCTGGTGAATTTTCAACAACACTTTTTACTATAAAGTGATTAAGATTTTTGCCCGAAACAAATAAAATAAGACCACTTTTATCATAGTCGTTAATTTTTAATTTCGTTTTGTTTCTTTTAAGATAAATTGACGGTGTTTCATAATCAAATATTATAGTATAATTTTTTAACAGTAAATTCCCTATAAAACCGTGCCGTCCATCTAAAATTGATAAGTCCTTAATATGCGGTAGTACTTGGTAATGCGTAAGTAGTTGTTCAAACTTTAAGTCTTTTATATTAAGCAATTTTGTTTTGCCAATGTACCCTTCAACCATACCACCAAGGCTTAAGCCAATAACACCTTTAACATAATTTTCTGGCAAATCAATTTTAGGATGTGAATAATTATGTAGTACTAAAGTATGTGCTGAGCCAGTATCTACAAGTAGTTTTACATTAGCAGTATCTAAACTTTGATACTCTATTTGCCCATTTAAGTAAAATCTGTTTTGCTTTACGCTACAAGGTAGTTTATCAAAGTTTTTAGTTGTCAATTGCTTTTTTGTGAAAGGTAATAGTTCAATATTTTTTCTTTTGTAATCAATTTTAGTTAGCCATGTTTTAAAATGCCCTAAGCTTAAAATACCGTGTATTGGCATACCAGTAATAGCCTCCAAATTAAAGTAATCTTCTTCTAACACAAATACATACTGATTTTTTAAAACAAATTGACCAAATTTAAAGTTTAAGTTTTTAGCCAAACTCGCATACATTACAGTTGTTAAGTCAGCACTATAAAAACTTTGCGTATTGCTAAATTTTAAATTTAATACTTCTGCAATTTCCCTTTTTGTAATTATAGTTTGTTCGGCACCGCTATCAACAATAAAATTTACATTTAAAAAATTGTTCAGTTTTACCTTTACTATTATTAAGTTATTTTCAAACAAAAATGGGATAGTATGTTTTGTGCTGCTAATATTAGGGTAGGCATAATTTATATTAAATACCAGCTGATAAAATAGTATAAAAAAAACATATGTAAACTTAGGTTTCAAGTTCTAAATTTAGATATTAATTTATACAAATGGTTCTATTTATTTATTAGTTAAATGAACACAAGGTATTATCACCTCTTCTAAAGATATACCGCCGTGCTGAAAAGTATTTTTGAAATAATTTGCATAATAATTATAGTTGTTTGGATACACAAAATATATGTCTTCTTTAGCAAAAACATAACTTGAACTTAAGTTTGATTTTGGCAAACCTGCCTCTGCTGGTTCTCTAATTTCAAACACATCTTTTTTATTGTAGTTTAAATTCTTACCATTTTTGTATCTAAGATTGGTAGTTGTATTTTTATCCCCTACAATTTTCGATGGCTTTTTCACTCTAACTGTACCATGATCTGTAGTTACAATAAGGTTTACCTTTTTATCCGCTATTTTTTTTAATGCCTCTAATAATGGTGAATGTTCAAACCAGCTTACGGTTAAAGAACGGTAAGCAGCTTCATCACTTGCAAGTTCTTTTAGTACTTCCATCTCAGTTCTGGCATGAGATAGCATATCCACAAAATTATAAACTATTACATTTAAATCATTATTCATCAAATTGGTCATATTATCAACCAAATTTTTTGCATTATTATGATTTGTAATTTTTGCATAGCTTAGTTTATAATCTCTATTGCTAAGCCTAATTTGTTCTTTTAAAAAAAACTCCTCGTTCATATTTTTACCACCTTCCTCATCATCGTTTAGCCACTTATCTCTATATCTTCTATGAATTTCGGAAGGCATTAACCCAGCAAAAATTGCATTTCTGCTGTATTGTGTACAAGTTGGTAGTATACTGTAAAAATGATCTTCATTTAGTATTTTAAAGTATTCATTAAAAATTGGTTGTAATATACGCCATTGATCATATCTCAAATTATCAATAACTACTACAAAATTAGTAGCATCGTTCGAAAGCTTTGGGAAAATTTTATTTTTGAAAAGTGTATGAGACAAAGTGGGTGCATCAGAACTGCCATTTAACCAATTTAAATAATTCTTTGTTATAAACTTGTTAAACGTAGTATTAGCTTCATTTTTTTGCATTGAAAAAACCTCAGTCATTGCTGTAGCATTATTTTTATCTAGCTCAAGTTCCCAATATACCAAGCGCTTATATAATTCAGCCCATTCTTCGTGTGTGTTCACATTCTGAACCTCCATAAAAATTTTCTGAAATTCTTGCTGATATAATGAATTTGTTTTCTCACTTCTAAGCTCCTTTGAGTCCAAAATCTTTTTAAGCGACATTAAAATTTGATTTGGGTTAACTGGCTTAATCAAATAGTCCGTAATTTGATTGCCAATAGCGTCCTCCATCAAATTCTCCTCTTCATTTTTGGTAATCATTACAACAGGTAAGTTATTGTCTATTTCTTTTATATGTGTTAAGGTTTCTAAACCAGTAAGCCCAGGCATACTTTCATCTAAAAAAACCACGTCTGGTCTATCCTGTTTGCATTTATCAATAGCATCGTGTCCATTGGTTACAGTCCAAACTTCGTATCCTTTTTTTTCTAAAAACATAATTTGCGGTTTCAACAAATCAATTTCATCATCAGCCCACAAAATTTTAATTTCACTCATACAATCTATTTAATAATACAAACGGTACTCAAAACTATATAGTATTACTTCACCATAAATGTTAAAAAAAAGACCCCAACAGTATTGTTACTGTTGGGGTCTTACTATTCATTTAGCTGAACTTTACTGCTCTACTCTTTTACTACTTTGTAGTACTTAA